>Ga0056128_1008290_pt1 | contig 13107 bp, 7 predicted proteins | sample WorMetLIZISLAND2_FD_71113 | JGI IMG/M metagenome (GOLD analysis project Ga0056128, IMG submission 71113) | Marine gutless worms symbiont microbial communities from Max Planck institute for Marine Microbiology, Germany - Olavius geniculatus... ...
TTGACAACGTGTTGCGATCCAGCACGCTTAGCCTCAAGATTAAACTGGACCTCTACACCTCCCTCATTGTCTCTACAGCCATATACGCCAGCGAGATTTGGAAGAGTACAGCTAGAATATGTCAGCAGCTGGACGTCTTTCACCAGCGCAACTTACGGAAGATTCTGGGCATTACACGTGACCACGTGACTAACATGGAGGCGCTAAGCCGGACTGGGCAGCGAAGATTACAGGACATTGTAGCAGAAAGACGTCTTCGGATGGCAGGCCATATTATCAGGATGCCACCTGGACGACCAGCCAATCACGCCATGTCATGGACCCCTCGTGGTAGTGGCAGACGATAAGGTCGTCCAACGAAGAATTGGCAGTCTACATTTAAAGAAGACCTGGTGGACCGAGGAGTCGATTGGAACAGCGTCCGGGCTGTGGCTACAAACAGAAGCATATGGCGAACTCTTGCTGCCCATTGTCCTGTCAAGGACCGGAGGATCTAAGTGCTATGTAAGTGTACAATCATCTCTAGATAGGCTGTGCATCGGCGTCGTCAGCTACAAACTCTGGATCTCGACTTTCAAATGTTTGAAATTTGAGTGATTTTTCAAGTCACTTCAGAGGCGCGCAAACGCTAACACTCGTTGCAAACATTCACGTCCAGCGTCCTCGGGGCTATAACCCGAAGTTGCAATTTTCAGACAGAGGAAATGACGGTTGCTCAATATTTTTAATGCTGCTCCTAAATGTCCCCAAATGTAAGTTTTTTGGACCAAAGTTTGCATTTTAGATGAGAAGATTTTCTGACAATTTTTCGACAACCAAAAATTTAGGATGGACAATCGCCCCCTACTCTTTTTTTCTCCTAAGCACGACGTGGCGACGCCATGGTTCACGTCGATGCTTCAAACTATTAATTCACTTGTTGCTTGCGTTTCTTGCTATAAAAACGATTAAACGTAATTTAGCAATATCATTTACCGAGTTGCAACCATTCTTTGGTCAACTTGAGAGCGTGGTGAACGTTGCCTTGCTGCGAAACACACGCCAGACAATTACATTTACACTAACCAATATATGAATAGCCTAAATTAAATTTGGCGTATAGTTTTTAATACAAAACCCATCACAGAACTACGGAGCGACACCTGCCACATGGGATCATACAGTGCTACCTGCCACCCGACACAGGTGAATGCGCCCTCCTTTAACCCCCAGCTGCCAGACAAGCTGGTACTCGATTCACCTACCCCGGAAAGATGGAAGGCTGAGTTGACCTAGGTGGATGGTTATATACTTATATAGTTTACCTGACTGCAGACAGTCACCCATCCACATAGTAACCACTTGATAGCGAACACAGCGAAAGTCAAACCCACAACCTCGCGATTGCACACTACCAAAACACAGTATAGGCCTATGACAGTCATAACATGCTCAAACTCTACAAAAACACTAACAGCTGCCCCGAAACATAAAACAAGGCAAAAAACAGTAGGCCCTAGGCCTAATAAGAAAGGAATGAAAAAAAAAACAAAAATAAATGATCCTTCAACATCCTAACTTTGGTCATATGATGGTCTTTGGTATTATGACATACTAAGATAAATCTTATGACAATATCTGTGAATCGAGCCAATGGATTCGCGTGAAACTGGCTCACCGTGTACAGCGAGTAAGATAAATAGTCGAGTAGAGTCGCCTTGTCGATGGTCTTCGTCTGTTCAGTCTGCCAGACGTTGAGAGCCTCGGTTATCCACATGACAGTGTGATAGTAATCCTGGTTGAAATAAGCCACTGCGCCCAGCCGAAAACAGTCGTCCGCTAACACACAGATACGATACGATAAAGATTTGCATTTAAAAGCACGACAGACGAGCTGTCAGTTTAATCTAGCACACGAACTTCACAAAGAACTGAAAATGTTTGAAATAGAAATAAAATGAGAGAAACAGAAAGAAAAGTGCAGAACTTTATGTAAAATGTAACACATCCACAAAGAGACGGTTATGATGAAATGGTATAACTCTTCATACGAAACCCACTACGAAGCGTCAGCTGCTATATAACACGGGATCACACAATGTGTGATCCCATATATATGTAAACTATATGCAAACCCTAAGCTGTAACCCTAACATTAACTGTAAACGCAGGCAAAATGGGATTTGGCAAAATATTAGTTGGCGAAATATTAGTAGGTAAAATGTGAGAACGCCACAAAGGCACGTACAGAGCGAACGAATCAAACTGAAATGACATAATTCTGTTGTTTCAGTTGATTTAAAAACCTAAAATAATTGAAAATTTCACTGCACACCTCCTTTCCTCCCCTCATTGCTCCCCTTGCCTTTCCTTTTGCCTCTTTTCCCCCTTTTCTTCACTTTCTTCTATTTTCCTTTCTTCTTTATAAAGGGGTTTTCGCCTTTCTTTCCCTCCCCTCAGCTTTCCTTCGCTTTCCTCTTCTCCCTTTTTTCTCTCCCTGCCGTTAGAAGTAGGCCCCTAAAAATAACCCAAGAAGCTTAGAGGAATGCTGTAAATTTCCCCGGCGGGGTCTGGAGCGGAGCCCATTCGAAATCGAATTTGATGTATTTTAGACTTAAAAGATGACATCTGGTGGCAACAATTTTGAGTATTTTTTTTCAATATTTGACTCGTTGCTAAAATGCTCCTGCACATACACACTACTACACAGTCGCCATTTCCTACTGCACATTTTGTGTTAAAAACATACAATTTTAAAGCGTGGTTTATTCCATTTTAGTTGTTTTCTTTCGCTGTGTCACTGTCACGTCGGTGTGGGAGACAGAGTGAATAATATTATAATACCGGTCATGTGTGGTGAGTCGTGAACTCCCATCAGATCTCCGGACGCTATCTGGTGAGTGCTCAGTGCGTAGGTGTCCTGTAGACGTAACAAAGCCTCCGCGGCACCGGCCAAATCCTCACTGTCAGGAAACGCCGTCGTTCTTGTCCTTAGATCCACCAGAAACTCTACAATAACACCATCACGCTAGGCTGTCAAAGCCAAGTCTGTCCGCGGTATACAGCCCCGCTATCATGCCAGCTAAGTCCCAAATGTCAAGAAACTCTATCGTCTTCGTCCTCAAATCAATCAGAAACTCTACAATAACAGCATCTATAAAGTAACCTAATCAACAAATATTGTCATTTAGACAAGCTGCACAGCAGTAAAGACTAAAGAGTCCATCGTTGAAACACCTGAAATTAGATTACGCAGCGCATGGAACGCAAGTAAAAACAGCTGCTTCACAGCACATTATCACCGTGTTGCTGCGGCGGCGCATGCGCTTTTTGCGTTCCTAACTTCCGTACTTTTTATTTAATTTTAAATTATTTCATTTTATTTTATTCCCATTTAATCTTATTTTGAATTTTATTTTATTATAAATTTTGACCCCATTTTATTATTAATTTTAGTATTTTAATTTTAAACTTGTTTTATTTTATTTTAAATTTATTTTATTTTATATTTAAATTTTAGTTTATTTTAAATTTATTTCTAAAGGAAGCATTTTCTCTGGAGTGCCTTACTTCCTTACTTACTTCACGTTCAACTTCACGGCCTTGACGCTTAGCTATTCTACATTTTCGATGATGATGCAATGTTTTGGTGCAGTCCGGTGTGGTGTATCATTGGACCAGAATAAAGTACCCCTAATAAGGAAGCAAATGTTACCTTTCGACAAAAACCGTTTGCAAATGTCTGCTAAATTCCACAAGAAGCGTAAAAGGACGACAAAAACACTGATTTAGTACCTTAGAAAACTTATAATTCAAATGTTTTCATTCACACGATGTCAACAAATGACGGCAACCATAGATCTGCGGTGGCTAATCTATGGTTTATCTGACAACAATTTGGTACCTAAATGACGTATTTTGTCTTCTTATAGTGACCGCTTTCGGATGCAGCTTTGAATACTGGTAATTGTACACGTTCTGAGACGCACGTTGACGTATTCGGTTATTCCCCCCCCCTTGGGGTACACACATTGGACCTTGGCCGTTGGTCTAGTTTCTTATTATACGTACGTAAAATTGTACACCAGGGCCTTAAGCTTTGCACCAACCTTTAATTAAGCATATCTTTTCCACTGCTATAGGTCTATGGCACAGCATGACACCAAATGTATAAGTACAGTAAGTAACTTTCACAAAGGTGCTATACACGTGCAACCGTTGCGCAACAGTTGCAAATGCAGCCAGGCTTCAAACCAATGTGAATAAAGTTGAAGAGCTCAAGTTGTTGGGAGTCTGGGTTTCAGCCAACCTCAATTGAAACAAGCATACTGACCAGATAATTTCCAAAGCAACTTTGCATCTCTACTTCTTCATGATTTGTATCCTCGACAAGTCCGCAACTTTGTTGCGAACTTGTCCCGGACTTTGTCGCAAACATCTCGACATGTCGAGATGGTTTGTGTCCGGGACTTTCGTGATTTGTGTCCATGACTTTCCCTGCAGGGAAGTTTCGGAGTTTCAGTGAAAGTCGGCGTAATGGAATTTGGGCTTGACGGAGTCGGAAACTTTGCTAGTGGTAATAATTGCTTAAAAAACCTTCAGCGCTGCTGGAGCGTATTTTGGTGTTGACGAGTTTTTCCCAATCTGCCGTGAATCGTTTGACGAGTAAGTACGCGTTGACAGGGTTGCCGAAGTAACGAAGTGGATCGGCCAACGTCTCGTTGCTGTGACGCTCAAAATCATCCGCCAACCTTCACGTAGCATAACATACAACATATAACACGTCATACGGGTATTTGGTACTGTTTACTTGACTCTGTTCACAATGAAGTACCCATAGAAAACGGAAAAAACGGAAACTAAGTGCCTAAAACTACTGTACATGCAGCAGCTAAAATAGAAAAGAATAATCTAACAGGGGCGTCTATGCGCCATGCATATAAACCTTGGAGCAAATTCTCCAAGAACTATAGAAACATTTTCTTTAAAAAATTAACGCCTTGACAGCTCTAATTTTTGGGAGAAATTAGAAAAAAAGTAATATTTTTGCATACTGCACTACAGCTTCTAAGACGCTGTTCTCGTGATTTACGATAGGGCCTATTTTGCAAGCAGAAGTGTTGCGTGACGCTTAGAATGCTTCAAATTCGTTTTTGACCGGAACTCCATTTTGGATTCCGCTGGGGGAGCTCACGACGATCCCGTGGACCCCTAGATGGCTGGCTAGTGGCTAGGCTTGGTTAGTCTATAGTGAATAGTACGTACATCGTCAGTTGGCGCAGATGACGCGTTTGTTCGTCAACAAACTGTCTCAGATGCACTGCCACGTGTCGCTCGGCGTGCAGTAAGTTCTCCAGGTCTACCAACGCCGTGAACAAATCTGCCCTGATATACTCAGCCGCCACAAGCAGCAGCACTAGCACTAAGGGCGCCTTCATCATGTCGTCTTCCTACAAGCAAGATAGCACCATACCATTAGCTATCGTACGCAAAACGTAACGTAAACGTTCTACGTACGCGCTATAGCATTACATGCTGTTGTGCGTAAAAAATTAACCCTAAATACGCTAATCACACTGGTAAAAACTGAACCAAATTGTTGCAAATAGCCGTCTGAAGCTGCCAACATCGCACGCCGGTGATATCGGAGTTCATATGGCAGTCAGTTCCAGACCGTCGGACCAGCGACTGGAAAAGCCCGACGGCCGTACGTTTTGAGCCGACAACGCGGTACAATGAGCCGGTGTCGGTTGGCAGAATATGGTCGATATCAGTTTTTTCGTACGTTCTTGAGATAGAAAAAACCTTCCTGCAGTTCATAGTTAAAAGAACGGGGAAACCCATAGCAGAGCTACGTATAGCGTCACCTGTCGTATGAGATCACACACCTGCCACCCGACACAGACCTGTATAAACGCGCTCCGCCTGAACCCCAGCCAAACAGGCCGGTACTCGATTTAGTTATCCGGAGCGATGGAAGGCTGAGTTGACTTGCTCACTTGTCTTGATTAGTTTTTGCATGATAGGCCTACTACTTGATCTAATTATTTGCAGCTGTATTTTATCTTATTTAGGCCTACTCAATAAATTTCATAGTTTCACATCATGCAATGCACTGTGTTGAATTAACAGCCGTACACGTCTATTAGTGTTGCATACAAAACGTGGTCAGTATAAAGACTATTGGCCTAATCTATGCTCAGTCCAGCCCAGCCCAGCCGAGCTTTAACTGACAGTAGTACCGGTAACATTAACACGTTAATTTAAAAATTCCTTTTTTGCAGAACTTTTTTGTGTTATAAATTCATGCCTTGTTAAATTTCGTTCAAATTTCTCCCCAAAACGTCGTAATACGTAACTTATTACGTACTGAGCGTATTACCTAAGGAACAGTAGTAACTCTGGTGCAAATTCCACTGGTCGAGCGAGAACACTGAAGAGAGCACACAGACAGACAGACAGACAGACAATAATGTCGTGAAGAGAACTGCTATGCAGCCACGTTGTCAGTTGAGTTCTGTCCAGTCAGTCGCTAAGCTATAATTATGAACGGTTGTATGACGATTCATACACTTCTCCATGTCTGCAGTGTTAATTAAGTGCGTACATCGCGACATAAATGAAATGAAAGCCGCAGCACGCAGCTTTCGTTTCACTTCTGTCGCTGTGTACGATGCACCTTTACGTTCTATGAGTACACATGAGGTGGATGACTGGTGGAGAAGATATTTTAGTAGGTTGTTTAATGCTGCATGAGCCCCGATGTCCCACTTGCGACATTACGTACTGGCTTTTTATTTCAGCTTAGAGATTTATGATTGCATTATTTAATACAATGTAGCGTGTCGCGGTCGGAGAGAAGGGAGGGGTGAAATGCCCCCCCCCCAAAAAACAATTTAAGGTTGTCGAAAATTTGTCGAAAAATCTTCTGCGAGACAATTTTGGTCAAAAAGACCGAAATTGGGGCTGAAAATCCCTCACTTTGGATAAATTTAGGCAGAATTAAAATTTTGAGCACCCTGTTGGAAATTTGCAGCTGTCGGAAATTCGTATGTCGAAAAATTACTTTTTGCCCCGCCCACTTTTTCATCCGACGACGTCACTTGTTCCGCCTTTGGCAGCAGCGGCTACCCACTTTCCAGCATGTACATGAATCGTCACCTGGGGAGAGGGGTATTGCAGGCCGCGTGATGAAGTAGAGAAAACGTCACACTATCGTCGCTGACGTGTCGTCGTCTAGATGCACGTCTGTATAGTAACTGTGTGCAGGCAAGCGTGTCCGACTCAACTCAACTCACGCCGCCGCCATCTATAATGCTCGATCTCTCTCTCACACAGCTACTAACCCTATCTATAGCCAGACTGCTGTCAGCTCTGCCTCTGCGTACATGCTATAAAGCACGTACGTAGGACTCGCTGCCACCACATGCACACATCTCACTTAAGGGAGTTCGTTCGACGGCTTGACTGAAAATAAAGGACCGGAAAATGGAAACGGAAAAAGAACAACAGTCGGTACGCCTAATAATGCAAAACTTGCATAAGGCGGAAAATGGAGGACCGAATTCCGAAATGTAGGCCTACTTGTCCATTTTCCGTTTCTCCCATTATTTCTATGGTTTCTTCCTTTTCAACGCACCCGGTTCGACTTACTGGCTGACGCTCGACAGTCTGTCGCTGGACTTCCCCTGCAGTCGACGTCGACGCCTGCCTGCACTTGTCATCGACATCGGCACTGGCTGTACCACTGACACGGTTCTCTACGATCGGCGACCGAGCGTTCCTTGCCGTCGCCGCAGCTAGCCTACAACTTGGAACAGTCTGCCATCAGAAGTGACGTCTTTAGTGTCAGCGCAAATTTTAATAATAAACTCAACACTCGGCTGTCACGTGACTGCACATCAGCATTAACTTTAAATTCTGTTGTATTGCATCAACTCCTGTACAACACAAAAGCGTCCGGACAGAAAGGGCACAGGGGGCAAATTGCCCTTCTCCATCCAAATTTTAAGCTGTCTGAAATTTATCGTAAGATCTTCTGGTCGAAAAATTTTAAACCAGAGATGGGAAATTTGGGCGTAAAACTCCCATTTCGTAAAAAAATTAGGAGTAAAATTAACACTTTTAGTATCCTGTCCGTCAAAAAATTGCAACTTGCTGTCCTGCCTACATTTTAAAACCAGGTGTACACGCTAACAATCGTATGCCCTACACAATAAGATCTTGTTACTTGTAGTTGTTGTCCAACAAATCCGGCACAACTGCAACAAGTGGAGTTTGCGTTTGCGCCACGCAGCAGCACCATGCAACCATGCCACGCACTGTCACGATTATTTATAACTTGTCCAACAACTTACATTAAAAACTGACCTCCTTTAGCCTGCTTTTTTGCACCCTCCATTCTGGCATTGCCTGCCTACACGGGCTATAGGCCAGGCCTATGCTATATCGTTCGTAAGCCATTTTCTTGCACTTACACGGAACAGGGATCTGAAATCAATTCAGCGGAATATTCTGCCATCTGCGTCCTGTCAACTAAGTTGCTTAACACCACACCCAGCTCGCAACTTTCAGCTGCAGTCGTGCGTCATAGATAGAGCAAACGAACGTCTAGTCTCCGAGATCAAAGCGTGGTTAAAGTACGATACCACACTGTCTGGAGTGGTATAAGTTCGTACTGCGCACTCGCTGAACCACTCCAGCTGTGCAGTATCTAGTTAAATTTGCAGATATAGACCTATTATAGACTTACAAGGCGTCGAATATCAGCGGCGTATTTACCCCCCTCCCCTCGTCTAAACTCGGCAAACAGGCCTCATGCAATATGTCTGGAATACGCACGGCACAGTCCCCAGATCCAAATGCTAAAATTTAGGAGTCCTACTTCTGAAGGGACAAAAGGGAAAGACAGAAGAAAGCCCGAAGAAAAAGAGAAAAAAACAAGGAATGCGAAGAAAATGGAGTCTGGAGAAACGCAAAAGTCAGGAAAAGGAGAGGAGAAAAAGATAGACGAAATAAAGGGAAGAGAAAAAGAAAACCCTTTGGATTTGCTTCTTCAGAAAAAAATTTAGCAACGCCGCTGCAAAAAAAAATCACGCTCTTATACGCAAAAAAGCTTCAGCTTCTGGGGAACTTCGTCCACCAGACCTCTACCGGGGGGTTTGCCCCTGAGCCCCACTGAAAGTCGCAGCACGTCATAAAGACGCCTCACAAGTCAAAGTTGACCCTGTAAGTTATGTCCTATAAGCCACAGATGGCCAGGAACAATATTTAAATTGGGCCCTCTGTCCACTTCCAAATTCAGAAAGTTGTAGCATAGGCCCTATCTCAAATCAGGTATATGTAATAGGTCTAGCAGCAAAACTTTTACTGCGTACAGTATTTTTTTCAATACAAACAAATACAGACTAGTAGGTTATGAAACCAACAGTCTCCAAGATGTCTTCATAGTCTTACAGTATTGTAACGCTAAATTAACTGGAAGTTTAAGCACATTAATGTTAGAAAATTTATGTGGCAGTATCCACATTCTACTGAACAGAGCACAATGGCCCCGATAAAATATAAATAGCTGCTTTGCTCCCTATTTCCCTCTTATCGAAAATCTAACCAAAGGCTAGAGCTGTAACTTAGCCTATAACATGGGTTCGTGATTCGTACTTCCGTGCATTCGAAACTGCGCCTGGCGACAACGATTTCACGTCACTGTGGAATCAGAAAATGCTTTCCATCAGCGGCGTCGTGAGTTAAAACAAGAAAGTTAAGCTAATGCTCAGCAGACGCGCGAAAGCCTATAGCAGTTCCGGGTCAGTAGTTTAGCTGAAAATTGGGGTGTTCACACTAAGTTAATATACAAATACCAAATTCTCTATCTGGATCGCATAACGATAGTAGCATGGCGCCACCTTGTGAATAATATAGGCCTAGACTTGTGTCGCAACCCGAAATCGCCAAAAAAATTTATAAAAACCCCCTATTTTAGCGTTCAAGGTCATCCAAGGTCATTGAATTCGGCGCCAATCGAGAGCCAGTGTACGACTTCCTATTAGTGATTAATAGTAATCTATAGGCCCTATCTCGCACCGTTACTGAGATACAGCGACTTATTGGCCAAAAATCGCAAATTTTGCCCATCCCCCTCTCATTTAGCGCCCTTGTTCGGGGTGACCCCCTTCGAATTTATGGAAAAGCTTTACGGTTCCTGAAACAACGGAGGGTAGAAGGCTGAGTCGACCTAGCTGGAAGGCTTCGCACCGAGATGGTTTACCTGCCCACAGGCAGTCACCCATTGCAGTAGTAACCGGGCCCGGCGTAGAGTAACTTCGTTTCAGCCGAAACACGTTACCAACTACGCCACGCCACCAATGCCAGTTCCGTGGCGCCACCTTGTGAATGATATAGACTTGTGTTGCAGCCCGAAATCGCCAAAAAATCCACAAAACCCCATATTTTGGCGTTGAAAGTCATTCAAGATCATTGAATTTGGCGCCAATTGAGAGCCAGTGTACGACTTCCTATTAGCGATTAATAGTAACCTAGGCCCTATCTCGCACTGTTACCGAGATACAGCGACTTATTGGCAAAAAATCACAAATTTTACCCACCCCCTGTCATTTAGCGCCCTCGTTCGGGGTGACCCCGTTCGAGTTTATGTGACAGACCGACAGACAGACAGAATTGCGATGGCTAAGACGCGCTGAAAGCAGTAGCTGCTTTCGTGCATAAAAACAGTTCGGCGACACAAAAAAATGCAAATTTCTGATAAAAAAATTAGACCCTATATACCCTATCGGCGCTCAACATTGCAACTGTGCCCCTAATTTCCCTCAGATTGCGGCTTTCAGCCCCAAATTTGGCTGCTGGACGAATTTCTCCAACAAGATTTTCCGACAACCAAAAATTTAGGGTGGGAAATTCCCCATCACTTGTATTTCCCCTGCGACAACGCCATTGTTTACAACTAAACTATACCCTACAAAATTAACTTCTTTTCAGTTTTAGCCCCTCACCCACAGCAATACCACACAGCCAGATAAATTCTTTGCACTTGGTGTGCAGAACGTGCGAGATGACAACTTACACCGTCGACTAAGCAAATAAATAGTTTAAGTAAATAATATAGGACTGCCACACACAGCTGCCACTTATTGGTATTTAGTAAGCATCATCGTTATCTCATCTGTAGGCCTATCACACAGAAAACAGTAGGTTTACTGTCACCACAACGTAGAAAGCTTGTAATGCAGTACCTTAGTTAATTAACTACTACACGGTGTTTAAAAAACAGTCAAACTTGTTTTAATTTTGTCAAACTTCCACCAAATTTGCTAATTTTTGGCACAAAAAGAGCCAAGGCAATAGAATTGTGTAACGTGCACTTATTTTCGACCTAACCTAATTTATGTTAATGCACTACCGCGTGGAACACAAATCCTCCAAATTGGTACATTACGTGGCGATTATATGTATCAGATTGCTCATCTTTAGATCATCCATTTCACGGAGACCGCCACGTGATTTAATAACGTTGTGCTATTAGATATTTTATGGTATAATAGCAGACAACAAAATAGCTGACTGGTGGGCTAAAATATGTCTAATCGACGAGAGAATGCTGTTTGATTAGTCGATTGTTGATTTCGCAATCAGCCAGTGGAATTGTATCTAAGCCATTGTGTCCATGTATGCAGGGCACAATTTTGGCATAAACTCTGATAATTTGCAAACAAGTTGTCATACAAACTTATAATTCTGCTGGATATTCGCATTTTTGTGTGTTGTGTGCTTAATTAAGTCGTTACAACGTTTACTGGATAACTACTCATCGTTGTGCAGCAATTTGGAGCATCTACGTTTCCTCACTAGCTGTTCAGTCAGTCATAATGCCGCGTAGAAAAATTCACACCCTTCCGGCTGCCGTCCATCCCCTCCCAAAAAAACCTGTGACAATAATTTGTATCGAATCCTCAAAAATATTGGTCGAGTTTTAAGGCTTGCTTCTATCAAAGCTTTACTGGAACAATACTCTATAGTCTATTACGCTGCTGTATCTTTATCCTAGTTCTCGTGCATACTATTCAGTGTGTCACTTTGTTTTGTTGTGAGCCATAACATAAAAATTTTTTTAAAAAATTATAATTATTTGTGTCCCGTCGCCACTTTTTCACCCCTGACTGCAGCCTGAAGCAAGAGAATGTTTTAGGCCTAGCTTTTCTTCGCGGCTTGCGTCGCCTCACTGTGACGTCTGCTGTCATCTGATCATTTACAAAACACACACAAACGAATAAAAGTCCCTACCGAGGCATTACGGTATAGCTCTTTATAAGAAACCCATCGCAGAGCTACGGAGCGTCACCTGCCATATGGCATCACCCAGTGTTAGCTGCGAGTGTGATGCAACACAACTGAACTTGTTCGCCTTAACCCCAGTCAGACAAGATGGTACTCAATTTATGTACCCCAGAGTGATGGAAGGCTGAGTTGACCTTGGTGTTGGATATATACCGAGATGGTTTACCTGTTAGGAGAACCGCTTGATATGAGGCACGTTTCGCACTTTTTATTTCTCTGAGAATATCTGAGATGCTGCATAGAATTCGCGTTTCGCACCTGTCTTTTTTCTGAGAATCTCAGAGAAATAAAAAGTGCGAAACGCGCCTATGGACTCAACTGGGAGTTGAACCCAAAATATCTCAATCGTCAAGTCCAACGTCATAACCATTACTACCAAGCCACCATAAAACGGCGCACTTCCTTAGCCATCAGCCAGACACCAGTTTACACTGCGAGACCATGAATAATGCATTGCACGGTGTGCCTGTTTACGTCGCAGCTTTCACTAGTACTCACTGTACCTAGCTATGCATGGATGGCCAGGCTGAGTTGACCTGATTGGCCGATTATGCACTGAGATGGTTTACCCACCTGTCAACGATCATCTAAAAATACACAATTTGGAAGCTAAAAAGCTCTATTTTGGTGAATTAGGAGCAAAATCAAAATTGCAACGTCTTGCACGCCTACTTTGTACACGCAGTAGCTGCGTCTTAGCCATCGCAAATCTGTCCATCCTTCCGTCCGTCCGTCTGTCACACGGGTGGATCAGTCAAAAGCGGTGTAAGCTAGAAT
>Ga0056128_1008295_pt1 | contig 13105 bp, 11 predicted proteins | sample WorMetLIZISLAND2_FD_71113 | JGI IMG/M metagenome (GOLD analysis project Ga0056128, IMG submission 71113) | Marine gutless worms symbiont microbial communities from Max Planck institute for Marine Microbiology, Germany - Olavius geniculatus... ...
TAATATTACTGATATTAATTGTATGTTGGACTAAGGCCTTACTTATGTTGGACTTACTCTGCAGTTTACTGAGTGGAGTACAGACATTTTAAGTACTTTTTGCGTGTTATTAACCGTACTTCAGTAAAATTGTATAATAATAATTTTCTAATAGTAATTTTTATGATAATAATGTAATAAATAATCGACGCACCTGCAGTGACCGGGAGGTAATCAACTTTGAAGCAGTTGTTACCAATTTCACAGACACGAGCCAGCAACTGTTTGCCGCTTGGATCTTCAAACACATATACAAGCAAAGCTCAAAAGTGCAGACGAACAAGTGAACGAAATAATTCAGTAAAACGCGAAATCGTTTATTGATGTTGCCCCCTGGTATATCATACGTAGGCAATTGCAAGTTTTGGCTGAGGTTTAAGCAACCTTTTTATTTCCTTTTTCTCTGGGGTTCAGGGACTAAAATCTAACATTGTGTCACTGGACTCCACAAGTGTACATGTAACATGCAAATCCGCCGACAGTTTAAATAAAGTGCACAAATGTGACAGACGACAGACAGACAGATAGACCACGCTATAAAGAAGTGATATATCGATAGGCAAAATCACTTGCTCTAGAGCAATTTTACCTTGAAGAAGCTGACACTGCAAGAAAAACATTTTACAGCTTTGCATTTCTTGTGCTCCATTTTCCAGTCTGGCATTTTCAGTCGCCCTCTTTTACTTCAATTCTCATGATTACTATTGAGTCAGTGATTTTATGAGCTGTTGCGTAATATATAGAAAATTTTATAAAATGAAACAGTAAAAACTTTATATTTCCACCGTTTATACTTTCGCACCAGGTTTCAAGTTTCAGAAATACCTACAAAATACATTTAGGCGGCGCTTACCAGTGATGACGACGTCGAGATCAGATAGGTCAGCGGCAGGAGCCGAGATGACGAAAGACGTCGCCTGGTTGGCTTTGACTAGACCCAGGCCATCCCCACGCACTGTAACCTTCGCTGGGTCAATTACCGTGAAACAAAACGGGTTACCTGAACACATAGAACAATAGCCAACTCAGCCTGGCCATCCCCGCGTGAGTAGACACGATGAGTACTGCTATATTTAGCGGGACAATCACTGTAAAGCAGAACGACAGAACACGTAACGGTGGCCAATCTCTATACACACCCGCCATTCTCCGTTGCTAGCGGCTTAGCTACACCGCGTCAGACGCCGGGACTCAGCCATCCGTCCGCACTGCAATGGTGCTGAAGAAACGGCCAAACACCTGGTCTTCCGGTGTCCAGCACATGACCACGCTCAAAAGAAAAACATTGCCAGACCTACAAGTTTCAAATGATCCACAACGCTTTGTAGAATTTTCTGGAGGAAATTTGGGTGGTGACCTGCCCCCAAGACCGGGAATGAAAGAGAAATGCCAAACGAACCCCGAATGTTTTCCTTGTTGAAGGTGACGTTGGCGCGATGCTGTCCACTTTCACACGGCACGTAATTGACGACGAACATGCCGGGACCCTGAGCCGTTACGTTGTTGGACAAGTTCTGTCCGGAAGGACCGCAGATGCTGATCTCCAACGTGCCGTCTCCCGCGTTTCTTACGTCGACTGCACACACCATTCACAGCACACGTAGGCTACTATACGTCATAGTAAAAAAAAATAAACGTGAACCCGACATGCATTAAATATTTATAAAATGTTGGCAGTTTTGATATTGATTGTTTTTTTGTATTTTCACAATGTTGTTTGTAGACCTATTTATCTTAATTATTAGATTTTGACTGATCTATGCTTTGAAGTAAACAAAGTGCTAAAAAGTTAAGCTTAAAAATTATGTGCTTCCAGTTACCATATGTCCCTAAAAAAACTAAAACTTCCGTCAGTAATAATAAACCCTCAAAAATATTGGTGCATTTTTGTTCTCTTTCAAAAGTATACTAAAACAAAACTGTTTGCATCTAGTCAGTTATACTTCAGTATAATTATAGTTCTCATGACTACTATTTATTTAACAAAAAATACAAGTATTTGATACAAGTGCTATTAGCTTATGGTAAATAATCGCAAATAGTGATCCTAATTCACGCAAAATCTAGATCACCATTAAAATATGAAAGCTTTTTCTTGCGCCATGCCGAAACATACTGCCCGTTCCAGCAGCTGTCAATGGCTTAATAATGAGAGAATGTGGTCTCTTTCCACAGAACTTTCACCGCCGGTCAAACGTCGTTGTCGTCATATTTTGAAACTAAATAAAACACGGCAAACTAAAGTAAAACTCGCCAAAGACGACTAAAAACTGTAAGTTGAAATTTACTGATCTAAAGCTCAAATAATAAAAAAAACTGTATAGATTGGCAGGCTGTTACATACTGCAGAAACTGGATGCCTTTCCGACAATTCCTGTAGTGACATTAGATACGACGACTTTAGAGATGTCGGAAGCATGAGCGGTGAACGGACTGTTGGGGATCGGCTGCTCAAAGCAACATATCTCCACTCGGTATTCGCCTGCAAATAGAAACATCATCGGTTAGATTATCATGATGACTTTTACGTTGCAGATCAAATTGCACCGCACCGTGGACGACTCTAAGCAACCTTGAACAAGTTGCTAACCTACTGTGTGCTCAGGCCAACTCAGTCTTCTACCCTCATGCGACGAAGGTGATTGAGATGGCGGCACCTGGATCGCGGGTCTATCTGTTCGCATAATTCGCCGTGGCATCATTAGCTCATGCGGTCATGCCAATCAGATGCCACTTACGAGATTGTACAGCGCTTCTGATAATTAGTAGAGCTGTCACAGCGTTAATTTCTTAAACGCATTAACGCACTGCGCTAATTTTTAACGCATTAATTAACGCCTTATTAACGCACCCAGACCCGTCGAAAAAAAGTAGGAGGGGGAAAGTTACTCCGGGCCCCACGACGTTTGAGGGCCCTGCCTGTAAAATATTGAAAGTTAGGAAGCAAATAAAAACACATTTTTCAACAATAGCTGCGTTTTGATGGCCTACTTCTAACATGTTAGGTGTCAAATTAAATAGTCTATGCCGCAGCATAAAAATTTACTAACAAACCTAAACTCTTTTAAATTTTTCGTTTGCCGTGCCATCAGCAGAAATTATAACTATTAGCTAAAAGTATTAAAACTATTAAAAATATTATTATCATTAGCATATTTATAATATATTTATCTATGGTACACCTAACTTGTTAGGTGATCCAAAACGCAGCTAATAACTGACGTCATTGCTAGCATAGAAATCTATCAGCCTGTCATCTAAATAATATTTATTTACAGTAGTGATGGAACGGCAACTACAGTTTTGTTACTTGAATTTATTCGATTGTCAAATAACCGCACTTTAACGGAATATTAAAATTTTTGCTCCACAGAATTTAGTAAATTTAATACATTTACGCATGTGCGTTAATTTTTTTTAAACACGCGTTAATTTTTTAACGCGCGTTAATTTATTAACGCATTAACTAATTAACGCGTTAATTTGACAGCCTTAATAATTAGTTTAACTTATGTGCATAGCATGCACCAGACCTTTACGTTTTTCAGTTTTATCAAGAACAATAACTGCTACAGCTTATCAATTTATTTTTGTCACATTCAGCAGTCGACGACTAATAACTAAACAAATTAGAACAGGCATATGAAGCTATATGGGACGTAACACCTGTGAATATGTTTAAGAACTGACTGGAAAAGTACGGAGAGGATAAGGGCATCTACAGCTGAAAAGCTATTTTTCTCATTACCTACATTCAAAAGGTCAAACAACGTTTCATGTAGAGCAAGGGAAAAGAAGAATAAGCAGATCTATAATTTAATCTATGGGCCCGATATACCAGCGCAAGTTGGAGTGTAGATGCATTTGAACGAGTTGGTGCCACACTCTGTGCAACGCGACGTCACGTCCTTGCCACTGGGACCTACAGGGCACACCAAACATTCTCTTGAAATCAATGTCTTGCAACTGAATACAGCAGTTAATGACACGTTTGAAATTAATGACAAAATTTACCGCATTCACGTCTAATTAATCTGCGATAATTTACACCAATTCGCATTGTAGTTAATTAGTAAATTCAATACATATTTTGAACCGTCTATGTCAATAATATTCATATGAAAGATGGACAACATCATTATGTTGTTCATGGTGTCCATCTTTCGTCGACCTACAGTGAACGCTAATTTTTAACATTCATTCGCAAAGTATTGTAGCGACACGTCTCAGATGCAGTGAAATGTTTCATGAAAGTAGTAATAAGATGGTACCTGTGATTTTGACGTCTATATCTCGCAGCTGAGCGCCTGGCGCTGTGATGGTGAAAGAAGCTTGCTGTCCGCACTGCAACATGCTCAATCCATCGCCTCGCGCAATCACCCGGTTTGGATCATTCACCATAAACGAAAACGGATTGCCTAGCAAAAATGCACAGTACAGCAATATTGCTAATAATAAAACTGTTAACGTATGTCGGCCCAATGCCGCCATATTATGCGACCGTCCGCCTGGACTTGCGCAACCTCAACTCACACCTTTTAGCTTTAAAACTAAAAACTGGCACACCGTGGTTACTCTTGCCTTGGGGAACGTTTAATGCCAGCTATGGTTTCGTACACATTTTCGTTGTCGGGTAGGAGCTTGAATACGGGACAAATAGACAAACAAATGGACGCACTTTAATACGGTCCATTAGTACGGCCGCATAATAAGCCTATATAACAAAATTTCACATAAATGAAACGCTCATATTGCCACTTAGAAAGCTGCAAATAAATTTTAAGCATCGAGGCGTCTATAAATTACGAACTTTATGTCGAGTGGCGAAAGAACTGTGCCAAAAACACATGCCGACGAAACGCCAGTAAGCCGAAAACGTTATTATAGTAAAAAAAGTAGCTTAAAGTAAAATCATTAAATTTTCGAACAAAAAAAGTAAATGTCAAGAAAAAACAGAATAAAAACAAAAACAAAAGTGACTAATTTGTAAAGTGCATACGAAGTGAAACACAAATAAACTGATCTAACTAAACTGTCAGAGCATGCGTATACCGCAGACACTTTCTCCGTTGAACGTAACGTTGGCGCGGTGCTGTCCCGGCTCGAGTGGGATGTAGGAAACCAGGAAATGCCCGGGACCGAGAGTGGTGACGCTGTTTGAGATGTTCTGCCCTGAAGGACCGTTGATGCTGATCTCCAATGTGCCTTCGCCGGCGTCACGCACGTTTACTGCATACAACAGCGCGCGCACAATCCACTTGCACCGTCAGATCTCGATTATTTTTCTGCACAGCGCGTTGTCAGTGTATACTTTCCGGATCCACTTCTCCGGACTTTCTGCTTTCAAAAAAACTATTGAAACGATTGATTTTGTTTCAGATTCAAAAGCGATGAAACTTAAATTTAATGGCGTGTTCGAATTTTATCAAAAAAGGCATTTTTATAACGCCTTTCCCATTTGTATTATTCTGTTTTTTTCCACCTTTTCTTAGTTCGTTTCTGAACGATATCGAGTAACAAAAATAATGCAGAAAATTACTGTATTAATAATTGCTGGCACTGAAAGCTGTTTCGACAGTAAAGCATTCAGCATACGGAGCTCGTTCTTTTTTTAGTCTCCGGCCTATGCAGTTTCTGGAATACATTGCCCTCAAGACTACCCGAGACACGCGACTCTCTCCAATGATTCTTTTAAACGCGCTATTTAAAACCCTCCCTTTTGCTCTTTACTAATCTCGACGCTAGAGCGCACTAGAAACTGTTGCCTATGCGCTATATAACTTGTTTGTAATATTGTACTGTAATTCGCTGTAGGCCTACTCACTGTTGAAGCTGGACTGAAGACCGACGCGTCCCTGTACGACGTTCGATACGCTGACTTTGTTCATGTCCCACGCCTTGGCGGTGAACGGACTCCCTGCCACTGGTTGATCAAAGTACGTCACCTCTATGCTATACTCACCTGTACAGCCATCGATCAGTTATTCATTGCGCCCAGAGACAGCTCAGATTTAACTGAAAACACAAAGGTGAGTACCACAAAAACTGAATAGATGGAAAACGAATAATCGTTTAATTAAGAATACACTGTACAAAAATTGAAAACATTGTCACAAAACAATGGTAGTTTCTTTCTCATTTGTAGCGCCAACGGAGTGTTTGCACATATTTTTCTTTATATTTATACTTGAAATTGACAAATTGACAAACTACATATATGATAATTAGACAAAAATTTACCATACATACCTACCTACACACCAATTTCACTCAGCAGACTCCGTATACCTAACACAATCCGGGACTGGTTCGAGGCCAGCCTTTTCAAGGTCAAGGCCAAAACCAGTAATCTTTGAGGCCAATGTTAAGGACAGATTAGTTGTCCTTAAGACCAAGATTATATATATAGTAAGTAAGTAAATAAAGTAAGTATCACAATTGTATACTGCTCATCAAAAGCCAGCTTAATCTTATTCTAACTGTAATAAATCATAAAATGCTTAGACAAACATAATGTAATTACTTCAGTGGATATATCATACAAATACCAAAAGCTCACTGCACAGAGCTCAAATGATTAAAGGCCAGGGCGTTGAGGCCAAGGCCAAAGCGAAGCTAATCACAACATTTTTGTCCTTGATCTGTCCTTGAGATCGAGGACAGTCTTCGAAGACCCCATGCCTCAACACGCTGCTAATCCCTAACCTGGAATGACGGGCATGTATTCGACTTTGAACGTGTTGGAGCCCGACTCGTTAACTCGGTACATGATGTCTTTCGACTGCGGTCCTGCAACATATGAGGTTAAACACGTTGTTGCAAAAATATCATCCACTCTGTGACTCTGTAACTAGCTTTCTGAAACGCCAACTTCTGCATTTTCGTTGCATCCGTATATCTCTGATAAGTTGTACAAACATGCAGTTTTTACACTCATTATTAGGATGAGATTATTTCAATTTAGATAAAATATTTGAAGTGGTTAGGCGTAGCCCAAAAAGTGGTAAGATTGTGGTGGATTCCAGATCATGCCGTAATATTTAACATTAGGTGACAGCAGTATTTACAGCGACGCTTTTAAAAGATATCTGATTGTTTCCAGTTATTATTACTATAATTAATACATGAGCATCGTTATATTCCACGATGCTGAAGGTTTTACCGATGATTTTGATGTCAAAGTCTTTAAGCTGAGCGGCTGGAGCGGTGACCCAGAACGAAGCCGTCTGGTTACATTGGACCAGGTCGAGTCCATCGCCTCGCGCCGAGGCCTTGCTAGGATCGATCACGCCAATGTGAAACGGCGAACCTACACGCACAGACATGCGATTATACCTACGCTTCACTCACTTTGACTTGTTGTAAATCGGTTGTACGACATGCTGTACAATCTACTGAAAACTTGAAGTTTATGTTATGCGATGGCAATTCCACTATAAGTTGTAGTTTAAACACGCAGTAGTAATTTGCTCCTGATAGTCGATAAACCAACGATACTTTTCGGTCTCACCAATCTTCGACATTTTCGGATTTTTCTCGCGCGCTTCAAACTGAAACCGCACACCCATCTAAAGCACAGTTTAGCTCAGTATGTGTAATACGTCGGTGTCCACGGCGGCAAAGTTTAATTTAATCTGTGTAATATAAGCCGGTGAAGATGTGAATTTAATATATTAATCGTTACGATGACAGTCACTGGACGACGGATGACATACCGATGACAACCTCGCCGTTGAACGAGACGTTGATGAGATGCATGCCACACTGAGTCGGAGTGAAGTAGACGCCAAATACGCCGGGTACGATCGGTCGTACGTAGTTGTACATTGTCGACCCAGCAGGGTTTGTCACCGTCACCTCCAGATTACCGCTCCCCGCGGCGTTTGTATCAACTGCAGGGCAAAGCAAATATGAGTAGAGACTAAAAAAAGAAGATTTCGCATAAACAGCTAGATCAACTGCGTGGGAGCAGAGCTTATCGCCTTTTTCAAAGCTTTGAGCCGGCAAGAGTTAGACCCAATTAAGCTAGCGCAAGTCGGCCGAATGGCCGGCTCAATTAAACAGCCAGAATCTTTAACGGACTGGGTCAGTCTGCCAGCAGTCCTGGTAACTGGGCCTACTGTTACAAAGTGTTACGCAAAACTCGTAAAAACCGCGGATTTCGGCGTTTCGATAAACCGGGGACCCTGAGCTCATGAGACCCTCGAGCGTGGCGACAAAAAAAGAAACAAAAATAATAGGTAAATGAAATCATCTGCAAACATAAAAGCGTCGAAACTCTTGGCAGCGGTGGCTTTGTTTTAGACTAAACTGGCAGAGCTTACAATGCTCCCAAAGGCCGCTAGCTGGTAAGGTAAAAGATGCTTGTGCCCTGCATCTTCCACACCTACATCTCTTATGCTACATTTTCCAGTCCCACATTTTCAACCCCTGCATTTTTTTGCACGTTCGTGCCTCGAATTCCAGTCTCGCACTTTCTTTCTCGCATTTTTAGCATTTCCATTTATTCCATGGTTGTCAAATGCCGATTCTGTATAACCCCATTCGTGGAGCTATCGACCTTTTATACCATCTCAGACATAACGGAAAATATACAGGCAATAGTACACAAGTTAAATGCGTTGTATACGTACTTCTGAACGAGGTTTCCTGACCGACGACTCCTTCCTGGAAGTCGCTGACTTTTATACGAGTCAGGTCGTACGTACGCACGTAGTACGGCCCGCCCGGTACGCGCACCCCGCCGTACATAAACTCCATCTCGTAGTCACCTGTTAAGTAACATGCAGTCACACTACGGGCGTACTATGCACGTACAGGAACAACAGTGCGCAGTACGTCATAGACAAGCGTAACAATACGCTGTACACAGCTGACACTATAGTGACCAGCTACGATTTCAATTTTCCACCGGGTAGTCATGGCCAAGGCACTGGAGTACGTCGACGACGGAATCACTATCTGTGGTTACACATTGAACAACCTTTGTTTTGCTGACGATGACAGCCAACAAGGCCTCCATTTAGTCGTGAGCCGCATTGCAAATACAAGTAACAAGATGAGCATGTGATAAGCACAGAGATAACAAAAGTCCAACACACTGGCAGACATCCGAAGTCGATGACCATAACCATCAACCAGCATAAATTGAAGCAGACAGACAAATTCACTTACATTGAAAAAATGATTAATTCTGGTGGCACTGCAGAGCAGGACATCCAAAAAATTGAACTGGCCTGTGATGAAATAAACAAATTGGCTACTATTTGATAAAGCAAGGACCTTAGCATGGAAACAAAGGTCTTTGTGTACAACTCCATGGTGATAGGAATTTTGATCTACAACTCTGAAATCTGGATGCTGACAAAGAGACTAAAGAACAAGCTAAGAGCATTCGAGATGAGATGTCTCCGGAAAATCCTTGGTGTGTCAAGAACCTCTGACATCAGAAATACAGACGTCAAAAATCAGCTCAACATCCAGCATGACATTCTGCACAGTATCCGAAGCCGTCGTCTTAGATACTTCGGCCATGTAGTTCGAATGCAACCTTCCCGGTGGCAACACTGAGCCCTGTATGGTCGTGTTCACGGGAACAGACACAGAAAACGACCGAGGAAGCGCTGGACTGATAATATTTCAGACGATTGCCAGATGATGGGTCTTTCAGTCACTCACTCAAGCAACTCATGAAGCCGAGGACAGAGATCACTAAAGGAGGTGCACCGTCACCGTGCACGAGGCTGTCCGAGCGTGCATCTGCATTGCCATGACACCAAAGTAGGACAAATCTTTGTCGACATAAAATAGTAAAAAGTTTACTCCCCTAAAGGCAACCTCAAATAACTAAACGACAACAAAATTTATGTAAAACTTTTTGACAGCAGTAACTGATTAACTCTTAAAATACTGTAATTACCGCTAGAAATTGTTGCCCATTTTCTACTGAGCACCTATGGAAACACAACTGCTCATTCGACAGAAAAACACGACAAACAAACGAGCCTTCGAATATTAATTACCAAATACGTCAGTCGCACACAACATAAATGTAGCATAATAATATAACTATACATACTAAATAATACACATGAATAAAATATGGACGAAACACTTTGACAATTTTTATAGTTATTGCTGCTAAAACAGACATCGCAAACCTGTTTCTTTGGGCGTAAATTCGACGTCAAAGCCTTTGCCCCCGGAGCCGGTTACACGACTCGGTACATTCGAACCTACAGGAGCTGCAACGAAAACATCAAATCAGATTTCTAAATTTCTTTCTTTATCGTGTGTCTATATGTAAGCCAAAACTAAATAACCCTTCAAACCAAGAACTAGTCTTGGACAAAAGCAATAAGCGTAGCTGCTACAAAGTAATTTTATTAAGCTGCGTTAAAATTATGAATTTTTAATGGCGTTAATTTTTTGTTTAACGTGGTTACGGTATTTTCTTTTCAAACAATTACGTGCTTGTTGACTTGTTTTTAACTGGACAGTTCTAACTGCTACAATCGCTACACTGAAATGTGCTGCGGTGTTTAGTCAAATTCAAACTCCACTCTTTTGACTTTCTGTAAACTAGTCCTAAAAAAACCCGAACATCTTAACATGTCAAGATGTTGTAAATTTGTTGTACTGTTTGTTGCACAGCACCTTGTACAACTAGATGGTCAAGCTTTGCTCAAGACTAAGTACTGTCCGCGGGTTAAACTTTAAGGTCCAAGTGACCTTAAAGTTTGACCTATGACTTCAAAATTCAATAGGTGCTAAAAATTAGAACTCGATGTATAGGTTCGCTCGCAGCGGTTAACGAGTTATTATGTTCACAGAAAAAAAAAGCTCGTGACAGAAACAGTATTATCGTCGTTGCCGCGGATAGTGACAAATGCAGAACTAATTTAAGCAAGTAAAGTTTGCACTACATACACTTGACGGTGACGGTTAGCTCGGCGTCTCCAGCGCCGGCGGTGATGACTCGGGTTAGCGCAGGACAGTTGACAGGCACTGAGCGAGCTGGCGGCTGGACGGACACTTGGCAAACGTCGATCACTGGCACCGTCACCAAACCACCTGCAGACCACACACAGTCTGGCAGTGAGTATCAGAAGCTTCTTGATGCCACATCAGTAACTGTTAGGACGTTGGACTTGAGATCGTGAGGTCGTTGATTCGACTCCCGGTCATGACGCCATCAAGTGCTTACTACATGAATTCGTGACTGCCCGCGGACAGGAAAACCATTTCGGTCTATAAACAACATCCAGGGCAACTCAGTCTACCATCTCTCCGAAGTGGGAAAATCGACCACCCGTCTGCCTGGTTGAAGTTATGACGGGGCGCATTCACCTGCGTCGGGTGGCAGGCAACAATGTGTGATCCCATATAACAGGTGACGCTCCGTAGCTTTGAAATGGGTTTACCACAAAAAGCTATACCCTTTCAACCTCTAAACACATCTAGTGTATTATAACTTTGGAAGAAGCATTATTGTGTGAATATTAAGTAAACTAGGTGGCATTTCACACAGCGCATTATCTAAACGATCTGTAATGCAACGAATGAACAGTTCTGACAGACCGTCGAGTTAGAGCGATTCTCAGAAAAAAAGTAAGCGAGTAACTAAAACGTAAATTTATATAGCGCATACCGCTCTTAAAACCACTAACAACTTATATTTTTACGGTTTCTTTTAAGCAACAAAGAAACAAACAGTCGAACTGAGAAGCGGACATACGTACATTTGCACTGTTCGCCGTTGAAGGTGATCTGGACAATGTGTGGTCTCGCCTCAGTCGGCGTAAACGAGACGACGAACGTGCCCTTGTCAATAGGACGAGCGGTGTTTGGTACAGCGCCGTGATCTACTGTGATCTCCAACTGTCCTTCTCCCGCTCGACTTACGTCAACTACAGCCGCGATCAATCAATTAATTAATCAAATTTATTGTACTGAACTATATCGCGTACACAAGCAAGAAACTTAACTAATACGCACAAAATAAAAAAAAATTCCCCACGAGCAGTTATAAATGATATGAACCGTAGGTCTACAACAGGGAGTAGCGAAAAAGCGCTACCCGGTACCTTCGTAAATTATTATTTCCTTTTCCAAAGAAACAATTTTATTGCGATAGGCCTATAAGATAAAGTTTACTTAATTTCTCAAACGCGATAGAACACGGTGAACATTTCTGAAAAAAAACACGCACTACATTTGAAAGAAGAAAAACGTCAACAACAACGACAAACGAAATGTTTAAAAAAAGCTGAAAGAAAACCTGAGATTGAGATAAACAAACAGAAACGAAAACTTGACAAAAACTTTAATTTGTAGTTAACACGTAGTGACAAATACCGTTAAATTCGACAGGTTTGTCGACGAATCCCAGCGGAATGGGACCACACTTGATGGCTGAAGCATCATAAGCTTTGATAACGAGCGGACTGCAAGGCACGGCCGTACAGTCATAGATTACCTCGATACAGTACGAGCCTATACCACGCACAAAGCACACATATACCAACAATAACATCAGTAATAGTTTCGGTTTTTCCAGCAATTAGAAACTACACAGTCTTCAGTTTTTGTCACCGAAATTACGCGTGCATCCTTATTTACTTTTCACAGGCGTGCGGTAGCACAACCCTGTGTTAATGGCGACCGGCTAAGTAAAGGGAGAATGGCAAAATTCGACCCCGCGCAGATCCGAAACCCCTCAACCGATCGACACAAAATTTGAAACAGGTGACTACGTCGGCGAGACGACCCCCCGTATAAAATTTCGTGCAAATCCGTCCATTGGGGGCTTCTCGGCAAATGGGTGAAATATAACGAAAATTTTTCTAGTATATATAATATACACTGTGTCTCAAAAAAACCGGACCCCTATCACGTTTTGAAATAACTCCAACAAACTGTGCCTAATAATAATAATGATTAGCTAAGAAAATTGTCAAAAGGTACTCAATATCGTAGTGTGTTACGGGCTTACGATATTTCATAAAACGGGGTACCAGCTTAGGTTAGATGTGGATGAACTGAAGCAGCGCTTGGTGGAGGTCTG
>Ga0056128_1008296_pt1 | contig 13103 bp, 9 predicted proteins | sample WorMetLIZISLAND2_FD_71113 | JGI IMG/M metagenome (GOLD analysis project Ga0056128, IMG submission 71113) | Marine gutless worms symbiont microbial communities from Max Planck institute for Marine Microbiology, Germany - Olavius geniculatus... ...
TAGGCTAGTTGAACAAAATTGTGCAGGTTAGCGTAAATCTGAATGGATAATAAGCGTGTAAAATTTTGTTTAAAAATTCTCAGCCGTTTCGGAAAAATTATTAAAAAACCTCAAAGGTGTTTTAAACCTGTTGTTTATCGTCAGTTAGTAAAACTCGTGATGGACGTGCTGTGAAATGTAAAAATTCGGTGGGTGGTCGCGCTTAATACGGAATAACTTTGTCAAAGTTGGAGATAATTGAATAAAATTTTGCAGGTTAGCGTAAGTCTGAGTGGATAATAGACGTGTAAAATTTTGTTTAAAAATTCTCAGCCGTTTTGGAAAAATTATCAGAAACCTTGGGGGTAAATTTTTTTGGCGCACCCTGTAGGCTAGCTGACCCCCCAGTACATAATTTGACAGTGTGTTAATTGGGGGTTGAGGAAACACTTGGACTTGGGGGGTTTAACCCTTACTCCCTTTTCCCCCAGCAATTCAAATACTGACTGGTTCGACAAACCTTTTATCAAGCACACATTAAGCACTCATCAAGCCGGTTTAAGTGTATAGATTGTAATGGTGCGTAGCTTGTCGAGCATTTATCAATCATTCTCAAGCACACATCAAACACTCGTCCAGCTGGCTTGGTGATTGCTTGACGAAGCAGCTCGATGAATGCTTGCAATATCAAACACGTTTGACAACTCAAGCATCATCAGGCTGCTTCGGCAAGCGCTCATCAAGCACTCACCAAGCACATATCAAGCACTTGTAATGCCAGCTTGATTTATGCTTGATGTATGCTTGATAGATTCTTGACGAATGAGTGCTCATAAAGCCAAGTTAATCGTTTAAACGGGATATAACGCAGATCGTATTATTGTCTACAAGGCTGTATAATCTGAACATAGTCTAACTGTGTCGCAACATTTGAAAGCGTTTCGTGCCATATTTGTTAGGTTTATTAACAGCTCAATTAAACAAATAATTAATTGTGCCTGGAGCTAAAACTTATTGAAAATGACATAGAGCATCATGAAAATTGTTCTGTCTTATTTGTCGTATTGTGTTTTTAGCATTTTATTTTATTTTGCCATTGCAGAAAAATTCCAAGATGTTTTGTCAGTGATTGATGCCTTTGCCCGGATTGATTGCTTCATTGATTATTTATTGATTTATGTATTTATTTTTAGCGCCCGTGGTACTCATAAATTTCCCAGGGCTAAAATAATGAATTACAGTAGGAAAATTATGTCTGGAATGGAATTTATTTATTTTTTATTGATGTATATATTTCTACAGGAATTAGCGTTCGCTCTGAAGGTCTTCAACTTTTTCTTCACGTCCGTCTTTATACTCGAGGCCGTGGTGAAGATACTGGCGTTGGGGCTGATGAGATATCTCAGTGATAGGTCAGTCCTGCCGTTTCTGACCACGACGAATACTATCAGATATTTTAGCTTTAAAACCTGTCATACTGTGACGTGCGTCTTGTCACTATTACTTCTAGTATCTTTTGTATCCAATCCTATCGGAGGCGTCGTCAGTTGAAAAATTAGGGGGGGGGGGTGATGGTTGAATTTCTCTGACAAACAACTGCGAGTTTCCAACTGAAGTGATCATAAATACTGAAGATTTTAATTGTACACCATATTTTTTAAACTGGGAATTTTTAGCCACAAATTTTGTATTTTTGAAGAAAATTCTCCTAAGCAGCTGCGAGATGTGTGTAGGTGTGCTGGTCTGTGTGTATAGGTGGAACCAGTTGGATCTGGCAATAGTGGTGTTGTCTGTGGCGGGAATCGTGCTGGAGGAGATGGATGCCGGCTTCATTCCCATCAACCCAACCATCATCCGCGTCATGCGAGTCCTGCGCATTGCCAGAGGTATGCGCCATATTTGTTGTCTTAGCTCTGGGTTTGTTTCATTCGGTGATGTAGTTTTCAAAACTAAAGTCTTGGTCTTGATCTCGGAAAAAATTTTGTTCACATCGCTGGTTTTTATCACCTCGATTAAACGTAAAAAGACCTATATCACAGCTTAGAATTGCGACCCGATTTAACGATATGGCTCAAAGTAAAAAATAAGCCATACTGAATTACTTTCGGATTTCCAAGCATTTCGGCTAATTTAAGCTTGTTTTTAGGGTTTAGTCTTGTACAGTGTATAATGATATGTCTTGGTATAAGAATCGACTAATTAGATTTTTAGATTTTTTTAGATTTGTTTGCTTATCAGAATTTAAATTAAAATTTTGAATTTTTTTTTACTGTTTGACATTACAAGTTTTCTGAATAAAGCATATCGTTAGGCTAATTTCTTAGCTAGAATAGATGTATGATATATGGCAACGCGTTTGATGCATAGCGTAGTTCTCTATATAATAACACTTTACGGCAAATTTACGGACCTGTATTACACCGAAGTGATTTAGCAGACTTTCGGATACTATTTGATGCTGTTATGCCTACAGTGTGAGCTTGTTTTTTTTTTATGTTTGAGTCATGTAATGCTGTGGTTAATACTGGTATGTGCTTTGTAGTTCTGAAATTGCTGAAAATGGCTAAGTCTGTCCGCGCACTGCTCGACACGGTCGTTCAAGCTCTACCGGAAGTCGGCAACCTCGGGCTGCTTTTCTTTCTTCTGTTCTTCATCTTTGCCGCGCTGGGTGTCGAACTCTTTGGCCGCGTCGGTACGTCGTCCAGCCGAAAAAAATTATCTCCTCATCTTTTATACCTATTATTTTTTATTTTTACTAAAAGAGGTCATTATGTTTTTCATCGGTTTGTTTGTATGTTCTCTCGTTTGTCTGAGTGTCCGCTGGATTTCTGGGGAAAAAGTTATGAATGGATTTTCACTAATTTTTATAAAGTATGGGAAATTTTTCAACATTAGTTTTTAAAAAGTGATTATATTTTTATTGCCGATTTAGATCTAGCCTGAAAAAGGAAATTTATTAATGGACGCATAAGACTGGTGTGTTAAGTCTGTCGTTTCTGCCGGATGGCAGAACTATTTTCGACGAAGGTTTCGAGATATCTGATCGCTTTTAATTTTTATATAAGTTTTAATACGGTTTGCAGTGTAACGAGGCATAATCACTATACACCGTGTTGAACCGTGCTTATTTCACGGCCGCAATCGACGGTTAGTTTTGCCCGTGAATCGGTGCTGCAGACAAACCCCAGCTATGTTCCGGGCGTCACGCTTGAGTGGGGTGAGATTTTGGGCTCCAGACACTGCAGTGGAAAATAAGTGACAAAAATAGATCATAACATAATCTCATTCAAGGCTGAATAACGCTTTATTCGCAACAAGTGCTGAACACAAATAGAATACAAAAGACAAAAAAAGACAGACAAGGACAAAATGAAAATTAAACAATTGAAACGGTCATAAGCACTCAAGTATAACTGAAGCAAAGTTACTATAAACACTGGATGCAAAAGAACAGTTTGTAGTTTTTGTACATAGTGAATTATAATCATAATAGTTTTGAAGATTAACCAAATAACCATGCTTGAAATTCTGAACACAAAACACACTACTGAGATATTTACAGGTAGCAGCACATGATGACGGAAATTTTCACCCCTGAGTAGATCATAATAACGCTTAATATCTAGACAAGAAAAGAAATATGATATGAGATATGATTATCTTACGACAGAAGAAACATGCTGCATTCGTGCTGTATGTTTTTCTGTGCATGTATTACATTTTCTTTATTTGACTTTTGGGTGGCCAGCTTTGATGGGCCTGTGCCCTTTCTGGCAGCCTGGTTGCTTTTTTCCAAATGAATATTGTTGTTGTCGTGTACGGCGACTATTGTGTGGTGAGCAGAATGTTCGAAGCTGCACCCGTGCGTCGGCCTCAGTAAACACGCTCACTTCCGTAACTTCGGTATGGCTTTCTTGACGCTCTTCCGCGTCGCAACCGGCGACAACTGGAACGGCATCATGAAAGTAAACTCGCCAACGCAATTACATCTGTCATAAAATAATAATTGTTTGTTGTTAAACAGAATACCTTGTTAGTTCATTTGAGATTTTAGCGATGCTGCATTTTTGGTGCTATTTTGTCATGCTAAACGGTGGTCTGAAGCTTGCTTGCTTATTTATATGTTCGTCTTCTATATTTATATTTATATTTTGAAAAAAATAGTAGATTGTAAGTCTAACTTGAATCATTTTTCGATGTTGTTGTTACCTGTCTGTTTAGTGACACTGCATCTTTAAGGGTATAGCTCTTCGTGGGAACCCATCTTAGAGCTACGGAGCGTCACCTGCCAGATGCGATGGCATAGTTTCACCTTCCACGTGAGCGCACCGCACCTCAACCTTAGCCAGACATGCCGGTAGTCGATTTACTCACTTAAAAGGGAATGATGGAAAGCTAAGTTGACCTTGGTGTTGGTTATATGCCTAAATCTTTACGTGTCCACAGGCAGTCACCCATCCAAGTACTAATAATTTGATAGAGACCTGGCGGGGAGTCGAACTAGCGACCTTGCGATGATCACACGATCAAGCAAACATCAAGCAAACATCGAGCAAACGTCAAGCAAATATGAAGCATGCATAAAGCATAGCCTACACGAAGCAAACATCAAGCAATCGTCGAGCAAAACTCGAGCAAACATCGAGCAATTAGAGCACACGTCGTGCACGTGTATTCTGAATGCATTTGCTGGATGTTTGCTCGATGATTGCTCGATGTTTGCTTGATCGTGTAAACGGGGTATTACACTACCAAACCAACTAAGCGCGTTGTGTCTGCCATTTTGTGTTCAGGACACGTTGCGCGACGACTGCGATAACTCGGACGACTGCGTGTACAACTGCTGCGTCAGTCCGGTCGTGGCGCCCGTCTTCTTCGTCGTCTTCGTCCTGATGGCGCAGTTTGTGCTCGTCAACGTCGTAGTCGCCGTCCTCATGAAACACCTCGAGGTATCGCCCAGCTCAGACCAGCTTCGTACAATTCATTTCTGCAGTCACAGATTCACACATCAAATGACAAACGTGCAAAAGGAAGGAAGCCGTAGTAGCGTTAAGGCTCAACTGTAGTACTATCAGTCCAGTCTTTGGATCTATATGTACGAGCAGGGTGGGGCAACACAAGTAATTTGCTGAAATTTTTTGCCATTTTTGGGCAACCGCTTGGACTGCATAGACAGGCCGAGCGGCATTTGATACCGTCTTACTATTGCAAAGTTACAGAAATTTTTGCGAGAGACAACATCGTGAGTTTACGCTTTGAAAAGCTTAATGCTGTAACGAGTTGTGTGTACTGAAAACGACTGGGTGCATCTTGTTGTTCGTGACGTCAAAGTGACGTTAACTTTGTAAAACAAAGTCCGTACAGTTTTTGCACGGTTTTAAATATATTTTCCAAATAGCCCTCTTGCTAGCTAATACTTACACTGATTCATGGTGGAAGGAGGGCCGGATAGCGCTGGAGGAGCAGGCGCTAGAACAGGACGACCCCTCGAGGAGCGATGATGACGATGTCGACTACGACGACGAAGACGCACTGAAGAACGGAGACTTGCCCTGCGGTCCTGTCAGAGTGCTCGAAGCTCTGGCGGAAAATAACGACTTCGAACAGTCGGCGGTATATCATTTGCGCCATGCAAGCTCGCCACTGATAGATAGTCTACATGTAGTATAGAATATAGACCCGTCTTACTAATAACCATTAAGGCGCATACAGTAACGACGTAACTGAACTGAACTGAGCTGACACGGTTTAATTTTTGACTATAGGCCCTAATTATAGTCAAATATCACCGACGCCGCTGGACGGTGCCTACTGTAATGCGTTACTGCTTGCCCATTGACCAGTTCGTCTAAAACTAAACCATGTCAGTTCAGTTCAGTTCAGTTACGTCGCTCTGCACGCGCCTTTAGTTCTTCATCGCCTGGAGTGAAATAATAGCGGGTACCACCAGCCTGGAATGAGGGAAACGGACTGGTTGAAGTCCGGAGTGTTTGATGTTGTGTTGGTCCAAAGAATATTCAGCCTGATCGTTTTTGCGCTGAATATTATCATTGCTGGCGCTATGCGATTGCTCTATTATAGCTTGAGTGTGATCATACAAAGCGATGCTGATGCAGAGTGCAGTAGTGTCTATTGTTATTATCTCCGCCAAGTGTGAACGAAGTGAACATTGGAGGAGATTAAGAGATCGGTCGTTCTGTGTGTCCGTCGTTCCGTGTGTGACACAATGACTCACGAACGGTGACGCCCTCCTGTGAATACTTCTACATTTTACAGTAGTATTGCTTAAACCACTTCACTTGGCGGAGATATGCACTCTCACGAGCGCCTTTTGGTTAATAGTAGTATAGTCGTATAGTAGATTAGTCGCAGCACCTAAAAGTATAACTGACTAACAGTTGTAAGTTGCAGCTTGTGACAGATGTAACGTTTTTGCTAAAATGTATATAGAGATGAACCTGTAGTTAGACTGCGGCAACCATGAGATCGTACCGGTGTTGTCTTATACTTTTATCAGTGTCATTTTAGTCAACTAACGCTTTAGATGCGTGCTTTCCATAGATGTGAGAAACGTTTTTTACGTTTTTTTTTATTATTGCCACTTTTTACGTTTTTTAACGTTGTTTATTTTTTTCAACTTTTTTTATTTTCAAAAAACGTGCATTGAAATGCCTATCAAGAACTTTGAGAAGCACTTTTGGAACCACGAAAACGAATTAATTGGTCATATTGATGGTAGTTTACTTAGTTAGTTCAAATATACCAAATAAAAAGTTGTTTATGTAGTATACTTGTTGAGTCTACTGCTATGGTCTTATGACCACACGGTTAAATCAAAATTAAATAAAGTTTTTTTTATCTAGACTATAGTTCACGGTATACTGCACCTACAGTATTAGGCAATAGGCAAAAGGTTAAACAAATTATGACCAGCGTTTTTTTATTCAACGTTTTTAAACGTTTTAAAAAATATTTTTCGACGTTTTTAACGTTTTTAAAAATTTTTGCTGGAACGTTTTTTTTACATCTATGGTGCTTTCGTACCATTCTCACTAATTTTTGTTGTAATACTAACGTTTCCACTGTCGTCACTAATTACCGCTTTGCTTTTCCCCTTTTTGTGTGTACTTCATGTACGATGACATAATAGATATATAATAAAATATATAATTGCTGAGCAACTCAGATGTTAGCCTACAACGAACAGCTAAGAAGCAATAAACAATGTAACTGCGTTTCCACCAAAAAGCGAAACCGCAGAACGTGCTAGAAACAAAAAATTGAGAAAATGAACTGTCAGACTTACAAAAGAGTACAGTCGGAACTGTTTTTTTCAGCTCGTGAGCCCCACCTGTCACAAAACACTCCCTGCAATTTGGAACTGGTTCAAGGGCCTTAACGCTGTGTGGCCGTCAGCGATTTTAAACGCAAACCTGGCGGAGTGAGCGAAAATTAACTTCATCAGTTCATCGTCATCGTCCTCATTATCGTCATCATGTGATTGACAGCTTAAAGATCGGCATCGTTCCCGGCGCAAACGTCGAGTCGGGACTGTTTTAACATACACTATCTTTGTTTTCATATAACACAAGTGTTCTGACATTCTGATAGCCACGAGTAACCAGAATAGTTTTAAGACTAAACTGCCTATCATAGACTGCTATTAACTGCAGATGATAATTTGTGACCGAGCCTTGGATACGATGACGTCCGTCTGTCATCTGTCTGCAGCGGTTTGATGGCCGCAATTTTGAATGCAAAGTTTCCGCCTGCAGCCGTTACCCACGTGCGCCGAATTACCGTTCGTAATGCAGTCACTCTTGGGAATCGCTTTCTTTTCACGACCAGCAGTCGGACGCTAACGCTGGCTTTCGGAATTCGGACATAGGTCGGCCCACCCTAACGACAGTTGGGTTTTTTGTTCATAGAACGTGGCTGTGGAATGTGCGGTACATTTAGCCAAACTGAACTGTTGTGCCAATGGTGTAGGACTCGCACCGAGACCTGGACGACGAATTCGACATTGAGGCGGAAATCGAACGGGAGCTGGAACAAGAGACTGAGACTGGGCAGGCGCCCCGCTCCGCCGACGTCAGAATACCAATACAGCTTCAGCTACAGGTAGGCCTACATACTGTATACTGCAACCATAAATTTTGACGTAGCCGTTTCCTTAAGGCGCGTATAGAGCGACGTAACTGTACTGTACTGACCAATGCGCAAACAGTAGCCTAATGCATTACAGTGGGCACCGTCTAACGACGTTGGTAGCTTACGTTCCTACGTGACTACGCTCTCGTACGCGTCAACCAATGACCAATGGGCTCGCCATGCCTGCCCATTGGTTAGTTCGGCAAAAACTAAACAGTATGAGTTCAGTTCAGTTCAGTTCAATTACGTCGCTCTGTATGCGCCTTTACTGTTTCTGACCATTAACTAATACTTTAGTGCTGGACCTGCAGCAGCACTGCTTACTTCGTTGGCCATTTTGAAACATTCTGATTAATTTCCGGTGATCATGTCGTCGAAGCATGAACACGTTTGCTGATTTGCCATGCATTTGGTTTATCATCAATCCCAGCCCGTCAGTGCCAACATTTTGTTGTAAAATTCTCGGTAAAGAGGGACGACAGAGACAGGCGCGAAATTTGCGAATTCGAGTTGTTCGTGAATGAAAATATCAAAATACACAAAGGACAGAATGTACTTGTGCCACTGTCGATACTCTCCCTTAACTTTTGGCCTCAAAATTTATGCATAGTGGCTAAGGAAATATACCGATGAAACACTGCTGTGGGTCACGTTTTGCCTTGTACACGAAAAGCACAACGTCTGGTTTCTGGCAGTTGAGTTTCATTCTGATCGTGTTTAATTTGCAAGAACTGCAGACAGCTAAAACAGCCTGTCTAAGCACGACAGTTTTTTTTGTTTTGGTGGCTTGGTGGCATAATGGTAAGCTGTTGGACTTATGATCGCGAGGTCGTGGGTTCAACTCCCCGTACGGACGCTATCAACCGGTTACTACTTCGATGGGTGACTGTCAGCGGGCAGGTAAACTATTTCGGTATGTAGCCAGCCGCCAAGGTCAACTCAGCCTTTGGGGTAGGTAAATCGTGCACCGCCTTATCTGGTTAGGGTTAAGGCGGGGCGCGTTCACCTGTGTCGGTTGGCAGGCAGCTCACACTGTGTGATCTCTTATGGCAGGTGACGCTCCGTAGCTCTGTGCTGGGTTTCCCATTAGGAGTTGTACACTACTTTTGCTTTTACCTTTAACCAGTGAACGATGTGTTCGATGCAGGAAACAATCGAAGAGGAGATGCGCGGTACGTCGTTCGACTCGCCGACCGGCGATCTTCCTTCGAGCAACTTTGCGGACGCCGTTCCACCGACAGACCGAACTGTGGTCTGCTGTCAGGCGTCAGACGATGACGTAGACAGAACGTTGACGCCGAGGCGTGACAGTGCGAGCACGCTAGCTTACCCGTTGTCGTCATCGTCGTCACCTGCTGCGCGTAGGACGTGGTCGGTGGCGTGTCTGCGACCGCGGACAGACTTGACCACCGCTGATGAACGACGTTTGACTGCGGGGCGTTGCGTGACGAGGTCGATGCCGAGCGTGGACCACCCGTGTGTCTGTGACGTGGCGCCCGTGCCGCCGCGGACGAGTAAAGTGGCGACAGACTGCGAGCCTAGCCCCGTGGCTTCAGACGCTGCAGGCTCGCCCCATCATCATCCTAGTCTCGGCGTTGTACGGACGTCGTCACAGCAGCGAGTCAGCAGGTCTGACCCCGATATGCTCAAATTACCGCCGCCTATAACGTCTAACGGTGGCGCCGAAAAACGCAAAGCTTCGTGCAGGAGGACTTGGTCGCTTGATCGCACCACGCATAGACCGCAGCGCCGACCCACACTCGGGCGTGGTGACGCGGTGTCATTGCAGCCCGTCAATCTCATCTTTCCAACCGCTAGCCGGTCAACCGCCGCCGCCAACAGCAGCGTTCAGCTATAGACCACCCCTAACACTGGCAGTGGCGTCGTGACCGGGTGGATTAGGGGAGGGGAAATTGCCCTCTCCCCTAAATTTTGGGCTGTCGGAAAATCGGAAAATTCTGTTCTTTTCGGAAAAATTCGGTCCAAAATTGCACAATTTTGGGCTGATTCCAGCGGAATACCTTCATTTTGAAAAAAAAATTTATAGACAACTTTGACTAGGGTTTGGGGGAGCGCTGTGAGCTCCCCCAGCGGGGCGGAGCCCCAGCCGAAATCGAATTTGGTGCATGTTAGCTTTGAAAGATGATATTGGTGGCAACGATTTTAATTATTTTCTCGAAAATAAACTGACCAAATCGACAAATTTCGTGCAGTATAAACGTATGCTTATGTTTTGTCTAGAGGATTGGGGGCCTAGGCCCCCTTCCCCCCCTTGGCTACGCCACTGACTTCCTGCGAGCCTACTTTTATAACCCACGACGCCACAGGGCACTGACGTAAAACTGTTGTGAAATCGGCATCGTCGGGCTTACGTCCCCAGCGCTGGCCACAGGCGCTAAAGTAAATTACTCCCCATATCTTGCTACTTCCACCACAATCATTCTTTTCAGTCGTACTTAGATATATTCCGGCCCTTCCGGGGGATTTTTTTCCCGTATTTTCACGGGTGTTTTTGTCAGTTGTTTGCGTTTTCTCATAATATTTGCGAAGTGTTTGTTGTCATAATCTTTACATTGTAAACGATAATACAGACGTTCATTCATCAATCGCCCAAATACCTTGTTCGCGGCTTTCGCCCGTTTGTGCGTTGTTGCGTGCGCTATATTCGTTTTTTCCGAGTCATATCGTGTTTGTTGCGTTGCACCCGGTTGATTATGTTCTGTCGTACAGCCAGTGAATCAAACGACTGACATAAAAACGAGAAACATGCTTGCAGAGTATAAGCTCCGACAGTGGTTTCTATTCTCCCAAATATGGAATCGAATCCGGGCGCAAGTTCCAGCCCCCGGGTATCTTGTTAAGGGTGTAGATTGTCCAGTGAAAAAAATAGGGTAACACCCTTAACAAAACTTCTCCCCTATTTTTCACTGGGCGCAAGCTGCACCGACAAGGTATAGGGACAGAAGCCACTAAGCTCCGAGATTCTGAGGGTATACAGTGTCGTAAAACTTTCAAGACATATGAAGTTGATGTTGATTTTGTGCAGTAGATCACATGCTGTTAAGTTAAACTGACTGTTTGACAATAACATGAAAAACACTAAACATACCAGCCTAAAAATCCGCAGTAAGACTTGATTCACTGATGACGGCACCGTCAATTTTGTCAAATAACAAATACTGTTGCTTGCATATAGCGGGTACATACTGTACTGTCACGATACAAGGCTTCGGTATCGTTATTACAAATACATGCAATATTTACTTAAGATGACTTTTGACTTGTAATTAGATACTATTGCTTCTGTTTGTTATGTCAGACTTTGCACGAAACTCCGTTTCATAACAGCTTATAAGATGGAAAACTGATAATCTGATTGGCTCCCAAATATTTCACATATAACAGGACAAACCAAAGTATATGCAAAAATCCATTCAAAACACTGTGATAATAGTTGTTTACTAACTTAAACCATAGACAAATGTATACAAAAAACCTGATAGAGAAAAATATCTCGATAAACTTACTAAAATTGACTTACTTCTATAATGCTCGCTAGCACGTAATACAAAATTGCGAAAACAGTAGGCCTACTAGCAGTATCCGTAAGAACCTTTCAACACTGTGTCCGGAAAAAGAGTCTACAGTTTTTCCTGAATAACTTCAACAAATTAGAACGTATTATTACAATTTTTGGCACACATTATACTAATGTAACGTTTTACTAAAAACATCTAAAACTAAGCTTTGAAATTTATTTATTAGTAAGCAGTGTGAATGTAATTACGACGTCATTGAAATTGCCTTTTATCGCGGAAAGTGCCGTCTAAATACGCCTCAGCAGTACGAAAAACAGGACAAGTGTCGAAAAAATTGCAAAGAAAAACATAGAAAAAAATTCTTTTGCCGAAATTTTTTTAACCTAGTCTTGCTTTTCGCCATGTTAATGCGTGGCCGTCGCGTGCAGTACGGGAACGTCGTTGTGCAGCAGCCGATATCAGCATCATTTCTGCAGCATGCGTTAGCGTAGCGGTAGTGCGCATTTTAAATGAACTTTTTAATTCAAAATTTGGTAAATAGCGAGTTTTATTACTGTTGTTGACAACTCAGGCAGCTACAAACTAAAAAAAACTATTTTCTGTATTTTTTGTTTTAATTTTGTGTAAAGTTAAGTAAGAATATGAGGAGTGTTTTATTTTTCACGGTAAAGTGGTGTTATTAATTAGGCCATGTGGACTATCGGTATATTGTCAGTTGCAAATTACTTTGGTAATGTTATCTACCAAAAATTATAACTGTGCATTTGAATCTGTTGGTTATTATCTGGAACACTGCTATCTGTTTTTCACTTAAAATACAGTAAAAAGGCATATTCGATGACGTCATAATTACGTCAGCACTACATAGAGATATCGCAGTGTAAGGAGAAAATTTACTAATGTTTTAATAAAATGGATCTTCGCAACAACTCGTGCCAAAAATTATAAAAATATGTGTAAGTTTGCCAAAGATATATCGAAAATATCATAGACTCTTTTTTTTATCCGGACACGGTGTATGTCGACTACACTGTGTCCCAAAAAAACATCCCCGACATTTTTGGCTGTAACTTGAAAACCAATCATCAGATTTTGATAATTTTTGGTACAAATATTTCGGACACAACCTGACATCAAATGACCACTTAGTTTCCCACCTCACCCAGTGTATGCTTTTGCACTACCTAGGGAAAGCAGATCAAGCGAAATATGTGTTGAAATAAACAGAAAACCTGAAAAAAACATCCCTGACATTATTGATCGTAACTTAAAAAAAAAGAAAGATTAACAGATTTTAATAATTTATGGCAGAAGAATTTCTGACACAACTGGCTATTAAATAAGTGTTTTAGTTTCCACCTCACCCAACGTCTGCTTTTGCACTACCTGGGGAAAGGAGACCAAGCATAATACGTGTTAAAATGAATGAAAAAC
>Ga0056128_1008297_pt1 | contig 13100 bp, 6 predicted proteins | sample WorMetLIZISLAND2_FD_71113 | JGI IMG/M metagenome (GOLD analysis project Ga0056128, IMG submission 71113) | Marine gutless worms symbiont microbial communities from Max Planck institute for Marine Microbiology, Germany - Olavius geniculatus... ...
TTGACACACAGTCAGTGTGATGCAGGCAATATCACTTTTTGTAATTTTTGCTGTTTTCGATGTGCAAGTCCTTAAATGTTGCCGTTAACAAGTGTATAAACTGATGTTTTGTACATTTATCACTATGAACAGCCGATAGGAACTTAGCAATCTCCTATCCAGTATTTCGTTTCGAATAACATGTTTGCAATGTTGTCGCGTGGTTGCCGAATCACTTTGTCACGGTGCTGTTGTAACTAGCCTGCAGTTATTATTTAGGGCTTGCACGCTTTGAGTGTCGTGATTGGCCAGTTCTCTGCACCAATCACAGCTTGCTTTACCGTGACTATTTTCGAGGGCTGTTTATAGTCACAGTAAGCAAGTGTTAGATTGAACTAATGTGCAGTATGTAGCACCATAGTGCGTATGCACACTTTGTCCCCTTTTTATATTTGCCATAACTTGGTGTCATCCATTTTTATCTAGTTCGTGCCAGAAACATGCTCTGGGAAATTTGAAACCAACTTCGATGCACAGCCAACCACATCTCGTGTCACATGTTCATATGCTACTTCGTAAAATCTAGCAATGGTTTTTGTCGCATACGGTATGCTAACAGCATCATGTATGAAGTCTGCATGAAAAAGTCAAATTGTCACATCAGGTAACTATCCAGTTACGTTCATATTGTCAGAGCAAGTGTTTAAAGTCCTGTCCACCGATTTTCACACAGGTAGCAGCCGTTCATGCCACATGGTCCATTGCTTTACTGATGACACGCTGGTGCAGATCACACCACTGAACAAGTTCGCATTTTGACGGAAAATTTTTTTATAAATCTAAAAGTTAACTTGTTAATTTTCTAATTACTGTTGCGATATCAGAAGCTCATATAAGCTTTTAAAGAAGTTGCAAGATTTCACTTCAGCGACGAGCTGAACGGGAAGTGGCCGACGTTGCAGTGAGTGTTCTTATGTGTCGCTGGCGTTTACAAGGTACAGAACGACTACATAAAACGAGATGTGAATTGGGCCGTGCATATGTGTATGTTTTAAATTTCCTGGGGTGTGTTCTTGCAAAAAAATTTAGCAAAATTGGATGAAATCTGACAAATATAGCACAAAAAAATAGAAGTGGTGACGTTTTTCTAGACGTAGTTTAGTTGAATGTGACAGCTAAGTTTGTATCTATAGCATCTACTGGCACCGAGTAATAATGTTATAGCAAGACTTATAGCAAGGACCCCTGTCCTCCAATAGACAGCATTATCACATTGATGACTGTCTGGAGGATAACAGGGAAGATTATTCGAACTACCATTATGTTAATTACATATGCACGCGTATAATGGAGTTCTTACAATTTTGGGTTGAGCTTGTTTTTTTTGTGTTTTGTGTTTCTGTAAAGGTTAAACTTACCGTTCCATTACTATGTGTTTGTGTGCATTTTGCCTGAAAAGGCCGTCCCCGAAATGACCTATATTGTGTCGGATGGGACGTTTAACCCTACTCACTCACTTATAGCAAGGCATAAGTGTGCAACTCAATGGCCAACACATCAGACACGAACCCATCCAGTCTACCTGAGAGTTACCTTGAATCAGACTCTGTCTTACCATGCACACTTTAAAAAGTCTGCAGCCAAGTTAGCCCTCGTAACAGTCTCCTCAGATTGCTGGCTGGGTCATCATGTGGAGCGTCTGCTACAACCCTAAGGACGTCAGCTTTGGCTCTGTGCTATTCCGCTGCAGAATACTGTGCTCCAGTCTTGGCCAGATCACCTCACACTAAACTGATTGATGTCCAGCTAAATGAATCCGTGTGCATTGTCTCTGGAACTCTGCGCCCAACACCTCTTCCGTGGTTGCCAGTCCTCAGCCACATCACTCCCCCTCACATCCGGCGAATGGCAGCAACAAATCAACTTCTCAGTAAGATCAGGTCCTCAACCGTCACTCTGCCCCTGATATCAGACATCGAGTCCCATCCTGAAGTCCGCCTTTCATCAAGACGCCCAGTATGGCTCGAGGAACCACAACAGAAAGAAGTTTCACCACGATAGAAATGGACTGAAGAGCTGGCTGCTTCAGATGTAGTAAACCGCTCACTGATCGTAAACCCTTCCACTGCACCTCCTGGATTCAACCAACGCCGACGCTTGTGGTCAACGTTAAACCACTTTCGCACTGGCCAGGGTCGATGTGCAGCCAATCTCGTCTGCTGGAATCAGGCTTCAGATCCATCCTGTTCCTGTAGTGCACCTTCACAAACTATGTCACACTTTGTGAACGATTGTCCAGATATGAAATTTTCTGACTGTCTGTCAGCCCTACATATGGCTGATGAGGAGACTATTGCCTGGCTTGGCATGCAGAGCATACGCTAAGAAGAAGAAGAAGAAGCAAGACTTAACCCTAACCCTAGGAGTATGTACGACGTAGCTCATGCCTTGGTTTGGTTGCCTGTATTTGCAATGTAGTGATATGGAAACGTGATTGCACTTGGTTGATTTGAGACCGGGCATATGGACATTTTGTATCAGAATAACTAAGAGTTGTTGTTTATTGTCTTTAATACTGCTTATGTATGAAACAGTATTGAAAGCGGTGTTTTTGCAAATTATTTTGCTTCAGCTGTCAGCAGTATGTTTTATAATGTCACAAAATTGTTGTGAATCACTTGTTTCGCAAGTGTCTTTGATGTTTCTTAACATGATCGTGGTATTGCAAATGAAGATCATTATAAATGTCTCAAAAGTGTCACCAGTTTTTTTAGTATTTCGTTTTGTTAACATTTCTTGTATTTGTACTGTTGCTGTCAGTCCTGAAATCGTGTAGTGTTTTGTTTTGTTTCATAGGCCCTACTTGGTTGGTTATGATGTGATCGATTTCAATCTTAATTGTGTATACTGCTTATTCGTGGTTTCAGTCGGTGAATTTATTCGTTCCACTTCCGATGTCACTTGAAGTAAGATCAGTGCTTAAAACATCTCTCACTTGAAGAAGTCTGTATCATTGCGTAGCCTTGTCGCGTGTTTGCGAATGTAAGTAGAGCGATGACGTTCGGTTTTTCTGATGGTGTCGTTCTGTTTTCCCGGTGACAAACTGTCGATGATTCTGCTTTGGAGTCAGTGGCGTATTTTGGGTCCCCTTGCACTTTAAAAATGAAAATATTGGCGAAAGGAAAAGAAAAAATTAAGCATATTAGGAAGTTATTAGGCCGGGTGTACATCTAAAATGTATATTCGGTGCCAACTTTTTTTTTTTTCCTCCCTACCCTTTTCCTCTGCCCCTTTCCTGACTTGTTTTTTTCCTGGCCTTTCCTTTCCTTTCGTCGCTTTCCCCCGTCTTCTTTTCTTTTATGCGTTTCCTGGCACTTAGCAGCCTTCCTGGAATAGGTAAGGGAATCTGGGGAGCAATGTAGCTAACCCATCGAGTTCCGCGGCATAATTTAGAGCCCTGGAAGCAACGTTACCTTTGGGCCTAGACGGCTCATTCCACGTTTACTTTCTGTTAAACACGTACATTAAAACAACGATGAATATGTTTAGGGTATAAATTGTTCTGGGTGGTGTGACACACCCGGAAGAATGGGAAATTGGCGGCTATGTAAGGACTTAATCACCGTAGACAAAGGTCCCTCTTTTCACTTCTCTGAATACGCCATTGACTGGAGTGTTTCACGTAAACGAGCTGGCCTCAAATGACCTTGACCTCTGACTCGACGTGACCTTACGGTGACCTACTTTGTGGTGGCCTACTTGCACTTGTGTGATGTAAATAACGTGGTTGTATGGTTGTATATAATGCACTATCAATGCAATTATTGCTCGAACTTGAAGACTAAATCAACACAGACATTTTCTGCGTGCGGTTGCATGTTCTGCATATGGTACAAGTCGTTCTATTGCGAAGTATAACGTATTTGTTCATACCCTCTTGTTTTCACAACTGTGGATTTTCTGCTACAAAATCTTATGATTATTTTTTGGCACAAATGTTATCGTGTGCATATTTAGCAAAATTTCTAGACATAAAAACTAAGAAAGCGATTACTTCCTTACAGTGTCAGAATTTGTCTTTGTGTGACTTAACATCCCGGTCTCGTGACGGCGACTGTGAAGAATTTGACACTGAGGTGGTGGTTGTTTACAATGACAGTTGCCATTATGTACATCATGACTCAGAAAAATAAAGCACCGAACTTTCGTCCATGTCCTCGCCAGATATTGACCGATTTTCATCGTTCTCTCGCTGTGCACACTGTGGAAAATTTTTTAGTAATGAGCACTGAGTATTAAGTTATCATCGTTACTATACACTACATTGTGAAAGAGTGATGCAGGGAAATAGTGATGCGTTGTCCTGCTGTATTTCTTCCGATCATAGTTACGTCTGCATTTTGTATTTCACGAGGTACTGTAGCAACACAGTTGAGATGTGGTGACATGTTTTATTGCTAATTTTCCGCAGTGTATGTCAATGAAAGAATTTTACAAGTCAGTCAGTAATTAGCCGAGATATGGACAAAAGTTTGTTGCTTTTTTGACTCGCTGTGTGGAAGCCAGTTCTCTGTCGGCTGGTTGCTGTAATGCATGTAGAAGATCTTTCTTTGTTGTTGAATATCCTGCAGATATATATCCGTTGTTAGATGCGTTCTAGTCGATTGATATTTCGTTGATGATGTTTCGTGAAGTTGATGATTGATGTTGCTGTTTGAGCTGCCAATTTTCTGATGAGCGAACTTATGGGTGCTCCTGAATTTCCCCAAAATAGATGGTTTTTAAACCACATATTGTGTGTTTTTGGAAGAAAATTAAAAAAAACAGAATTTTTCAACATGCTAAAATTTATGGGTGGAATTGTCGTACCACGATACGACTGAATACCGCTGAATATTTTATGACCGTAATAAACTGAACGATTTTCTTTCACTAATACAGTCTGTCAAACTTGCTGGTGGTGTACATTTTCGATTTGCCATATATGTGGCACGATAAACTGGTGAGTGGGGCTTGGTACGTGAGCGGCTGTTGTCGCAACCCGCATTCCGGGTGCCACCACTGATGCCAGTCTGTTCCCGAATGTGACGCAACTTGCTTGTTTTTTTCTGCTTTGTCTGGTCGTAGTTATTGTGGTTGTGGGTTTTTTTTTTACGTTACTTTGTTTATAAACAGATTTATTTAGCAAAAGCAGACGGTGAAAGTAATAATAGTGTGGCTTGGTAGTCTAGTGGTTAGCGTGTCGGACCCAATGACCGCGAGGTCCTGGGTTCGATCCCTGACCACTGCACTCTTAAGTTACAACCTTGGGCAAGTTGTTCACGCCACAGCCCGTCGGTGCGATGCCCCAGTTTGGGGACCCTGCCGACTAAATATCCAAATCCAAATCCAAAATAATAATAATAATAATAATAGTAATGGTATTAGTAGTAATAAAATGCTCAGAGTAATTTCTAGAATAAATGTAGAAACGTTTATAACAATAATAATAGTAGTATTGGCTTACACAGGGAATAGCACTAAAAGTTTAGTTTTATAGCAGCAGAAACGTTAATGAGATCAGAGACCTCGAAGTGACTGCTACCATATGTTCTGATGAGCAGTTGTATTCTGTCTGTTTCTTGCAGGTGTAAATGCCATTTACAGGGTGACCACTTGTCTCGAAAACCTGGAAATGTCGGAGAATTTTACAGATGTCAGGGAAGTGTCGTAGATTTCAGTATAAATCAGGTATTGTCGGGGAAAAATATTGTCAGGGAAATTTTTTTAAAAGCTTGCCTAACAATTGCATCAACATGCTTTTTAGTATCATTCACTTAGACAAGTACTCTATGCCAATTATTTTGTGTTGTTTGTCGTTGAATGCTGCTTACTTAGGCTTTAGTTTTCACATTGTCATTGTCTGTCCAGTGCTATGCATAGCATTGGACAGAGTATAAAATCACCTGAGTGTCCGTGCGTCCAACTTTTGTTAAGCTGTCTTTCTTCCACCTTTCCCTTCCTCTTTCTCTTTCTCTTTTCCTTCTTTCTTCTTTCTTTCTGTGGTCACGTTCATGCGTTTAACATTTGAGGCGCTATATCTTCACAAAGGTGCAAGATGGACGCATGGTTTCTATGGACCACCCATAGGAAGTCGACCCCTGGGAGTCGAATGGTCACGTGACCGATGACGTCACGTGACCCCAAAAAGGTCAAGGTCGTGACCCCATTATCTTTCAGGCGCCATATCTCCGTAACTGCGCCAGATGGACACATGGTCACGAGTCGAATGGTCCGTTTGTAGTAAAGCGCTGGCGACGAATCAAATGGTCACGTGACTGACAATATTTATTGTTTAGTTATATTAACAGCGAAGGACGACAGTAACATTGCTGCTGTACAATTTAAAATTACTTTTTGATTTTTTCCACCAGTCTAAACAGCTCACTGCTTATATTTAGACGGATATATATATTGTGAACTATCGAGGTGCGTTGGACAGACTCCGTATTCGTATGAACATCATCTTGTTGAATATAAACTCGACAGTCTGATCATTGACTTTAGCACTAGTTAGTGGTGCAGGCATAAAATGAGTACCAGTTAAAATGGTCAGGAGAGCCCTTTTTATTCGTCAGGCAAATGTCGAGGAATTTCGTAGTATCTGGAGAGTGGTCACGTGGTCACCCCCCATTTAAACAAGTACTTGTATGATATCGTCCTGTTCTCTATACGCGCTGGATGTTTGACAGTTTTATCCAGTAGTCTCCGATAGTTGTTGAAAAGAGAATGGGGGAGGGTCAGATTCAATGTCTCCGTCTTTGTTGGATATGCTGTTCATTCTGCATGGAAAACTATGATTTATCTCGCCAAAGTTCCATGGATGAAAAAAATACTCGTGCTCGAAAAAAATATATACGGCAGTCAAACTTGAAAAATGGATCCATTTATCAACAGCTATCGTACTATTATAGAAGTTGCACGGTTTTATCTATATATATGTACCGGTTGTAGCCAATGTTTGTAGAACATGGATGTTATTGTTAGTCGGTAGTCTATATCGTTCGAGAGTTCGTCACTTTCGGTTTTAGAATGCCTAAAAATTCGCCAGTTTCATAACATTTTTAAAATTCGTAAAAATTTGTTGGCCATTTTGGAGTTATGGGCCCATTCGGTTGGTTAATCTGGTGCAGCACCGCGACCAATTAACGTGCAACATGCATGAATTAATGTAAACTTGGGACTGTAGATGGCCTAGTTTTTTGTTTTTAAATAATGATTAGGAGATCACTGACGTTTGACTTTGCACCTTTAAAATGCAGTACTATGATGTGTCGGAATGTAAAACAGCAAAATTTGTTGTGTGTTTTGAAATTCGCAACACTTGGCGAATTTTTTTAATTCGTAAAATTCATAAAATACGAATTCTCGGACTATGTTGTAGTCCTTGCAGCTGTTCGGTCGTGATTCATTCTGCAGTTAGTTTGTTACCAATATTATAAATATCAACTCGGTTAACCAGATAACGTCGTTTTTATGGTTGTTACACAGTTACACTGCATGTTCATACACACGGTGGACCATTCTGCTATTTCAGTCTTCCTGTCTTATTGTTAGACGCATTTTATTTGCAATTTTTGCTTAGGCCTACTCTTTCCGTCCTTCTTCTTCTGTTCCAGTTATGTACAGATCCTTTTGCGAGTAATGTCTTACTCCACATGTCAGATGTGCACGAAGTGACGGAAACAACTGCAGAACTCTAAGAACAACAAGAAATCTGAGCTAATGCTCATGAGACGCGCGAGAGCCCATGGCGGTTCCTGTTCGCAGGTAATCTTGGTCTGTCTCCATCCATTTCGTCGCAATTCACTCTTTTGCAGCCACAAATTGCCAAAATCACTTAAAATTAATTTTTTGGGGTTCAAGGTCATTCAAGGTCATCGATGTTGACATTTCTGAGAAGCTTGTCGACAGTGCTTGTTATGATAAGCAGCATGTCTGTGCCTATCTGCAACCATTTTCACTCTAGACAAAACACTTTTTAGACGTACCTGACACGAGCATGCGCAGGCTCTTTTAATGTAGAGGGTCCGGACTTAGACGGCTGAAATCTACATTCAATGCTGAAAATTTCATACGCAGGTTGTCTTGGTCTATCTCCAGCCATTTCACCGCAATCCACTCTTGAAATGCGTGTCGCAGCCCAAAATCGCGAAAAATTAACTACAACCCCTTATTTTGGGAGTTCAAGGTCATTCAAGGTCATCGATGTTGACATTTCTAAGAAGCTCGTTGCCAGTGCTTGTTGGGATAAGCAGCATGTCTGTGCCTATCTGCAACCGTTTTCACGTTAGCTGAGCCAATAGCGGTAGCATAACGTTTTTTTAGAAGGGGTGCCCCTCTTTCGCCCTCTCGTTCGTGGGGACCCCTTTCACGCAGTGGCATGAAATTTTGTCACGAAATACTAGAGACACTAAGCTATCATATAATGAAAACCCGAAGTCTCTTATCTCTACTGGATTTGAAACGGTACCGGGTCGTGACGGACGGACGGACAGACAGAATTACCATAGCTAATACGCGATATAGCTAGCTCTCGCGCGTAAAAATGACATAAGCGTGCAAAAAGTGCTGATAAAAACAGGATGGATCTAACCTGTATCCCGTATCATTTATTATTAAATTAATCGTTATTCGTGTGCCAGTGCAATCGACTTTTGGTTTTATATGAATAAATAAATTGTAATTTCGTCACAACAATTGCATTAACTGACTTTGATTCACTACGCGCATGTGGAGACACCGCAGGGTTTACAAAGAATTGTGAAAATGTTTCCTGATAATTGAACACATTTAAACTGTGAATATTTAATGACTGATAGCAAATGTTAAAGTTTACAGTTTATGTGGCAGTTGGTGCAGTTTAAAAGGGCGTCACTTTTTTGGCCCACCGGGTAGATCGGCTATTAAAACCACATCGTGTTAACGTTGTGTGCAGTTGCTATTGACAGAGATCCACTATGTTCGCGGGGTTTTAAGCGATATGACCAATTAGCCCAACATTTCACTTGCATCTTAATTTCTATCAGTTCTTTGTAACAGATTTTATTCAAAAATAGGTCTTTTTATCGTTTACCACACACTGTAGCAGTAATGTACTACACTGTGTCTCAAAAAGTATCCCCGATATTTTCGACTGTAACTTGAAAAAATTATCAGATTTTGATAATTTTGGTACAAATATTCCTGACACAACTTGTCATCAAATGACCATTCAGTTTCCCATCTCACCCAACGTTTGTTTTTGCACTACCTGGGGAGAGCACAACCAGCGAAATATCACTTTTATCCAATGCGATGCGATTGCTTAATTAACATAATACGTAAAAACACATTTTGTTCACATTTCTGACACTGTGGCTGAAATTTCATTCAGTTGTCTATTTTTCAACTGACTGCGATAAAATTGCTTGAAGTGTTGGCCCACTATGCGAACACAGGCAAGAAGACGCTTTCTCCATTCATTGACAGCAAGATTGATAATGTTCTGCTCCAGACCAATCCAGGCTCTACCAGTCGCTTCTTGACTTTGCAAACATTCTAAACTTCATCTGGGAGACACACTGCTGCAAGACCTGCTTTCGGGGCCGACAAATTAGGATAGATGGAATTTATTGACGTTTTTCATTCATTTTAACACGTATAATGCTTGCTCTGCTTTCCCCAGGTAGTGCAAAAGCAAACGTTGGGTGAGGTGGAAACTAAAACATTTATTTAGTTGCGTCGGAGATATTTCTGCTAAATATTATTAAAATCTGCTAATTTCTATTCAAGTTACGATCGACAATGTTGGGGATTTTTTCAGGTTTTCTTTTATTTTAACACATTTCGCTTGATTTGCTTTCCCTAGGTAGTGCAGAAGCATACATTGGGTGAGGTGCGAAACTGAACGGTTGTTTGATGGCATTTTATGTCAGGAATATTTTACCAAAATTATTAAAATTTTATAATTGGTTTTCAAGTTACAGTCGAAAATGTCAGGAATACTTTTTTGAGACACAGTGTATAGGCTATATTCACTGCAGATAGACCAAGACAAGCTGCATGTGACAGGGGGCAACTGGTCTCCTAACTTTTAGCCTGCCTGCCGGAAAACTTACTTCCGAAGTTTGTGACTGAAAATGCCCCATTTACAGAAATTTGGGGACAAATTGAAAATCGGAGGTTTCAGTGGCTGGAGCATAGACTCGGCAGCGGATCCGATCCAAGATTTGGATTTGTGGGGCTATGTCGAGGGCCGAATGCGCGAGGATAAAGGTCGCACAAAATACACGTCAAAGACAATAGAAACGCGACGACATCAACGAAAGTATGACGCTAATATAAGCCATCGACTCATCGCTGTCTAACTTTAAGCGGAGTTTCCGTCCAAAGTCACGCTCGCAACGTACGCAACGTAACGAATGGAGCTGACGAAACGGACGCAACGATCGCTTCTATCCTGGGGGCATTTGGGCCGTTGCATTTGCTGCGTTTGTTACGAACTTTTTCGCGTTCGCTGCGTACGTTGCGTGCATTCACTGCATTGCATTGCATTGGATGGAAACCCCCGCTTAATAGGGTGTTTACACGATCCAGCAAACTTCCAGCATTAGCATGTGTACATTTATTTTGAATACATTTGCTGGAGATTTGCTGGACGTTTGCTGGATCGTGTAAACACCCCATAAGCCAGCGACACAGACTTGACAGCCGCCGTGCGTCATTGCAGGCCTAGCTTTAGCGGCCGACGAATCTGTTACCGGAAGTAGTGATGTGCCGGGCGAAGTTCTTTAGATACCGATTGAAGCAGGTCGATTTCCGGCCGCCGGCCGCCACATACGAACTGCACAGCTCCATTATAGCGGACATGTGACCCGGCTGCAGACGCTTGTAGACCGCCGGCTTCCTGACATCATCGGTGACGTCACCGGGCATAACGGCTGTAAAAACGTGCCGTCGACAGTAGGGTGCTTCATCGTTGGCAAGTTGCTGAACTCTGATAACCAACAGTACAAACTATAGCCTATCGTTCAACGCTATCCTTGTTTTGCTCGTTCGAATTAAGACTCGACATGTTCTCAGAAACTGTGTAGGCTTAAGTAATTTTTCACCAGTTAAGGTGGCAGCAGTAAGGCAGGAATTCATCGTTGGCGAGCTGGCAGAGGTAGCTACGTACGACGTCACTTCTCGCTCTGTGATTATATGTCTGCCGTGTCGTAGCGACACCTGGTGGACGCCGTGAGCTGTCGAACTGTCTGTCTGTCTCGCTCTTTCCTGCTAGTCTTTCACGGCACCGAACAGGGCTGTTACAGTTTTTCTGCCTGTCGTTCAGTGGTCTTATGACGAGATACCAGCCAAAAGTAGTGTTTCATGGCACCGAGGAGAACTGTGGGAGGATGCCGTCATGTGACGCCTGTGATATAACTTGTTGACAACGTCAGCGTCACAAGGCATTCTTAAGTACTGTTTTGTCGTTCACACTCGCAGACCTTCTTGTCCAACACTGACGCGGGGTTCTAGAAATAGTGTCTATTGTTTAGGCCACGCCAAACTCCTCGATGATGATGACGATAATGATGATAAGTAAAACGCTTTAAAAAATCTCTATTGCGAATCTGACGATGATGATTGTGACGATGACGACGTCATAGCTTGTTGACTACGTCAGCGTCGTGGCTAGATGGTCGTTGTCGTCTGAGGGCGTCGGTAATCATGTCGTCAAGGGGGTCCGGTGCCTCGTCCTCGTGACGGCGCCTGCTCGAAATCTCCACGGAGTCATCTTCATCGTAGTTGTTGTCGCGTGGTCGCTGTAGTACCGGTACTGCTCCTGAGTTTCTCGCTGCTACTGCGTCACTGCCTACGCACAGACACAGCGCATATTTCGCACGTGTATAGGGGGTAGGCCTGGTTAACTCTTAAGCAAAAAAATCTCGCTCCGAGGTGTTGGGGACAGATACGACCGATTTTTAGGCGGAATCAATGTAGGCCTATCGTGTCCCCTGCGTTATTCAACTTGTTTGCAGAGATGAGTATGCGTGAAGCACTAGATGTTTTAAATGGTGGCATTCGAATTAGAGGGAAACTTATGAAATCTTGGATGATATTATGCTGATGACATTGTTCTTATAGCCACCACACTGGGTGACTTGAAAACCCTAGTCCAGAAACTAGTTGAGATGGCAAAAAGACACGACATTCTAATAAAAAATGCTCAGTAAACGAAAGTCATGACTACCACAGCAGAATCGGTTAACATAAAATCATGAATGAAATATTGGAACAGGTTGACTCTTTTGTCTACCTCGGTTCAGCTGTTTCAGCTTGTGGTGATTGTAGGGAAGATCTGAAGTGTCGACTGGGTAAAGCCAGAAATGTCATGTATAAACTTGACAAGCTGTCGAAGGGTAAGAGACTTTCGACAGAAACAAAGAAGAGACCAGAGCTGGGCAAATTACTGGCTAAAAAGTAATTCAATTACAAATTACTAATTACTGACATAAATGTAACTGAAATTAAAGATCACAAATTACTTTGGAATCAGAAGCCAAATTACAAATGACATAATTTCAATTACTTCAATTACAAATTACATGAAATTGCTAATCTTGTTTCCCAATTAGTCTTATAAATGATAACCTAAATACATTCATAGGTCTAGCAAACTATAGCTGCAGTAGTAGGCTTACACTAGTAAAGCAGTCACTATCTATTATTAGACCAAAAAACACCAGGAGCAAGCAACAACACACCACTTGGTAATGTCAACTGTCTACACTATTTACAAGCACAATTTATATTTAAAAATGTAAGTTACATCATGTAAATCACATGAAAGTCTATGTCACTTTAAAGACCTGGAAAAAAAGCAATTGCAGAAATGTTCAGTGACTTGACAACGATCGGCGATGCAGACTGTTCAGTGTTCATTCCACGATTAGCGAAATGCAAAGTCTGCTATCTACAGTCTACACTATTTACAAATCAACTTATGCAGAAAAACAGTTATAACTGAAAATGTAAGTCACATGGCAAAGTGTAGTTAAGTAAGTAAGAAAAATCGGCATGATGCTTAATATGAAACTAACAGATGTTACCACTTG
>Ga0056128_1008299_pt1 | contig 13097 bp, 7 predicted proteins | sample WorMetLIZISLAND2_FD_71113 | JGI IMG/M metagenome (GOLD analysis project Ga0056128, IMG submission 71113) | Marine gutless worms symbiont microbial communities from Max Planck institute for Marine Microbiology, Germany - Olavius geniculatus... ...
CCGCCAAACGCATTTTGATGCATTTTAGGCTTAAATTTGCGCCTTTTTCACTATCTAATGCATCTTTGGTTTTTCAATTACTGATACACTTAGCCAGTGAGGGAGGACAAGCTTTGTCCTCCCTCACTGAGCAAGTCGTCCTTCGCCTGCAGCAACTCGTCCGTCGGGACACAAAAAAGAGGTTTTTTAGGCCCTGTAATAGCCTACCTATAGGACTCTAGGGTGTTCTTATATACCCAAAATTTGCATGTCACATTACGGTCTAACTGTATCGGCGGAATGGTAACTATAGTAGTAAGTTATAGGCCTATAGGCCTACACATTTACCATGTCCTGTCATTCTTCCACTGCCGTCCTTTCTCTTGTTTATTACCTATTGACCCTTTCTCTAAATACTTGGGTTGCAAATTGCACCCAAACCGCTGCAAATAACGATATAATTATATGGCCAGCATTGACAATATATAAGATAAACTTCAATGCCGTATCCAACGGTATAATCGCCGACCTCTTTTCCGAAACAAGAAGCCCAGCTGTCGCTAAGATAGTCGATCGTACTGGTTGTCAGTGACCTTGAAGGTCATCCAAAGTCCATGATTATCATCTTATCTTATCTTTTCCGAGATAGGCCTGTGGTTACTTATAGCTTGAAACTTTTCACTGAAAAAATGCACATGGAGACATGGTTACTATTGACCGCATATATAGGAAGTCGCCAGCGCCCTATCCGATAATATACCATTACCAACGCCGACCCCTCACGACTTACTGATTAGCCACAATACCGCACGATTGGCATCATAGTGCGTTATGACCCTTTAAGATCATCCAAGGTCAACGATTTACATGTTATTTGAAGGCCAATACGCGACTTCCTATTAGTGATCAATAGTAATCTAAGCCCTATTTTGCACCGTTTAGCCACAATATATCCCTGACAGACAGAGAGACGGACGGACGGAGTTTTTATAAGCTGTCAATAATAGCACTGTCTTTATACATCTGCAGCGGTTTGGCCGCAATTTTTAAATTGCAAATTTGCTGCCATCAGCCGTCACCCACGGGCACCGAATTGCTGTATCTGTGATCATGTATTGTATCGTTCGATAGGCCTACATAGCGTCAGCATAAGGTGTAGGCTTATATAGGGCTAGTAGACGCTAGTATTCGGATATTAAGCAGTACTTGCGCGCTCGTACCGCTTATAATTACATCCGGATATGCCTACTGGCGTCTGACTTCCGGTCGCAAAAAGAAAGGATTTCCCAGAGATTCGACTAGTCCAGCCCTATATATGCCTACACCTTAGTTTTTAAAATTTTCACCGTGGACTCTAGTTTTAAGATCCGTAAAGCTTTCCCCAAAATTCGAAGAGGGTCACCCCGATCGAAATCGCTAAATGAGAGGGGGGTTAAAAATTGACCGTTCTGAGCCAATAAGTCGCCATATATCAGAAACGGTGCGAGGTAGGGCATAGGTTACTATTAGGCCCTATTATCACTAATAGAAAGTCTCATACGCCCTTTCGATTGGCATCAAAATAAACGACCTTGAACGACCTTGAACCCCCAAAATAGGGGGTTTAGTGGTTTTTTTCTCGATCTTAGACTGCAACACACATTTTAAGAGTAAATTGCGCTGAAATGGCTTGAGATAGACCAAGACAACGTGCATATAATTTTTTCGGCATTAAACGTAGATTTTAGCAGTACAAGTTTCGACCCCCTAGGTTCCAAGAGGCCTTCGCACGCGAGCGTCAAAGAGGGGTAGACTACCCTCATAAAAATCGTTATTAATTTATTTTAGGCCTACCGCTTCTGGCTCGTCTAGCGCTTGCAGATAGACATAGACTTGTTGCTTGCCGTAACAATAATTGATGACAAGCTATTAATGATTCAACATTAATGAGCTTGAACGACCTTGAACCCCAAAAGTGGGGGGTTTTAGTGATTTTTCTGCCATTTTCGGGCGCAGCACACACTTCAACACTGAATTGCAGCGAAATGGATGGTGATCAACCTGCGAACCCGAATTGCTATAGGCTGTAGCGCGTACGTCTCATGAGCTTTGTTCAAATTACTTGTCCAGTGTCCACACCGCATAGGCATGACCCGCATATTATATGTAATGAGTCTGACGTGGCAACGTGAGCACTAATGCACTTATAGGGCCTATCAAGAACGTGAAACGAGACGATTGAAACCTATACTTCAACATTTAGTTATTTATTTACGTAGCCTAAGTCAGGAATATCTCCAGTATTGTCTCCAATCTCTGCAGTTTACTAAGTTAAGCTAAACTAATAACTTGCGAAATTTTTTAACATTATGAAACTTTTTAATAAAAGTGTAACTGTGTAACGCAGTAAAAATTATCAAAAAATGTTAATCTCTAATAATTGCACTGCAGCCTGCAAGCGGCAATGCCGCATAATGCACCACGACCGTACGACGCCTCAACTCGGCCAGTTGAGTTTTACGATTTGCTAATATATTGCGTCCCGATAGCAACTTGACGATTGCAGTTTCTTGCGGATCGCTAGGCAAATTGTGGCGCCTGTTTTGCTTGGTGTTTATGTTTACATCAATGTCGACAGAATGTAACGAAACTGCAATTATACAATGTCAAAACACGCTGCAAGAAAGGTCAAAGATGAAACTTACCACGCATGTTTCAGAAATTGTAAAAATTTAAAGAAAAAGCATCTTTGGCTAGTGTCAGTTTTTAGATATCTTTTGAAATTTCTGCTACACGAGTAACACCGAAGATTATATCTGCCGTGAAAATTCACGGCAGACAGCGATAATCAACTACTTATTTTCCGTGAATTTTCACAGAAGCATTTTTTTCGTTTTTTGGTTATTATGTCGTGAAAATTTATGTATTGAAACGTACATTAACGCTACGGTAAGGAAATAAACGATTAAGCACACAATTAATTATTGACGTGTTACAACTATGCTGATGCGTCTGTTTGTCTGTCTGTTAGTTAGTTTAAACCAGGTGGGAATTTTAATGCTGTTTTGTTGCAAATTGTCTGCCGTGAGTTCAAGTTTGGCAGTGAAAGAATTTTGCAAAGCTCAGTGCTACGGTCAGTTCGGCGAATTGAAAGATTGGTGACCAAAATTACTATCGTCAGTTCGCCGAACTGAGTTGAAAGAATCAGAATTTACTAAAAGCAGTTTGGCGATCTGAAGAGCAGCTAATTGTGCTACTAAAATCAGTTTGGCCACGCTGCTATTAATTTCACACCGCCACCAGTCCTGCATTAGAGATGGTGGCTAGATTCAGTAATTCTAAAGTAAAAAAATATTACGAGGACGTTTAACTATGAGTTCTAGTAAATTCCTCGTTACCGGCGCTGGCTGCTGAGATGAAATCTGTGCAGGTGGAGAGTGACGCTATAGATCTACCATGACTTGTGAAGAGCGACGTTCTTTCTTTATACATGATGGACTGAAAAAATGATTAAACGCCACAGTTCTTATTCATATCTTTTCAAAATACTGAGAGGTTAAAAATCTTTTAGTTTACTTTCAGCTGGACAGTGGCAGAATTGGACCATAATGGCCTGCTCGTGTACTTACAGCATAGACCTAAAATCTTACAGTGCAACTTAGATTTATTCATTTCAGCTTTATTAGGTAGTTCATTAACTTTCTGCTACATTTTGGTCCCGCCAGATCATCATGTGGCGTTCTTGTTGTGCATTGTCGTGCGTCGTCATACATTGTCATGCGTTGTCAGTGCAGACCATTGTTTTCTGCGTAAATGCTTGGGAGAGTTTTGCATAATTTGTACGGGAATTATGTGTTATACAGTGACCTATGACCTATATCATGCGTACTTTTCGAACCCTATTAACGGTGATGTCATGTCCCTGCTCCCTGTACTGAAATGTCTTCATGCCCAGACGGTGAGCATCCAAATGGTGGCGCCAAAATGGCGGCGCCCAAACGGCAGCGGCCAAATGTTTTGCTTTGTAGCGAACATTTGCAACACTACAACCACCATCACTACTACTATCACCCACTATCCCTACGACTAAAAATGACATCTAACCCTAACCTAACCCTATGGCATACTTTTGTTATGGCACCCCTTTGCTGTAATGCGTCATTATACACTTATTCACTCTCTCAGTCGTTTACTTTAGTCTTGCTGTTAATTGCAGAGTGTCAACAGAGTAGTAGTGAAGCGCAGACGTGCAGATGATGACGTTGATGAACCTGCAATATCAGAATTGTTGGAGGCAGTCAGCTATTTCTCATCATGTTTGTAGTTATTGCATTGCATCTTTTTGCTTTGTACCTTTCAGCCTTTCCTTTCTACAAGGCTAACATGTACAAGCATGGGCCAGCACTGTCTGCATGTACATGTAGAGTAGGGTGTTCAAATCAGCATTGATGATAAAAATATTTTTAGAGCAGAAGTATGTAAAATGTGTCCATTTTTCTCATGAACAACAGTTTTGTAAGACTATTTTTATATAGTGCCATCAAAATACATTGCTTTCCATGCTTGTAATGCAGATGCAAAATATGCATTTTTCGGTTAGACTCTGCTAGTCTGCTTATGCTCGGTTTTTGAAATGAGGGGTAAACCAGGGGTAACTCTTGATCGAGGGTTACCCCTGGATTATGCAGAAATTGCATTTTTGCAACCACTAACCCTGGTTTAAACCAGGGGTAACTCACTGAAAGTTAACCCCACATCATCCGAGGATTACCCAGGGGTAAACCATGGGCAAAACTCAAAACAAGCAAAATTTCTCTCTTCGACTACTTCGATGACGATTTGTTAATCTGTTCGGCTGTCTAGTAATATTAATAGCAAATTTCAAGTTGCAACAGGTGTTCTGATTAAGTTAATAATGAAACATAAATATTTTGTGCAACATCATTTTTTAAAATGATGTTTAATACTATGCTTAAGTTTTAGCCCAGATGTTTTATTTTTTTTCTCCACACGCGAGATCTCCGAGATGCGTGGGCCGACTGGTGGGAAATTTTTCTTGATGGTCAGTACTAGGCCCTATTTTATAATGCCGGTCCAAAATTTTAAGGGGCGCAACCCAAAAAAATTTCAGGGGCCAAAAACATGCAAAATTTGGCCCGATTTCGGACGACTTTGAAGTTCGGCGGCGAATATCTCCAAAACGGATGAAGTTATTCAAAATCGGATAGTCACTCCGTCTACCGCGATTCCTCCTGCGTTAGGTGAAACAAGTCCGATGAAGTTTGGTCCAGCAACCTTGGAGATCTAGATGTGAAATCGTATCCACCCAAAGTGCATTTTTTGGAAGACCATATTTCGGCCCCTAGGGGGTGCTGCGCCCCCAAATTTTTACACGCGCTAGAGAATGACCAACTCCGAGATTTAACCTTGAGGCAACCCTTCAAACTCAGGTTAGATAATCCGAGTTTTACCTCGCATTTCAAAAACTGGGCATTAGAGTTTGCACAGCTTAGAGTTTACAGAGCCAAACTGCTTAGCTAGATTGAGGGAGTAACTCAGACAAAAAGCAGTCCTGAATGAGAGGAGATGAGATTGAGAGGGAAGGGGAAAAGAGAGGAATGCTGCAGTCATCAAATGAACTGGGTGAACTCTTACATTGGCCATGTCATCATGACAGCGTCATAAAGTATTGTTATTCATACTGCTATTACTACGGTGGTTACCGATTGTGCAAAGTGTGTGGTGCAAATGCAGGTGGTCAGGTGAAAGCTCATGGGGAAAATGTGAAGTCTTCATTGGCACTCATTGAGAGAACTGCTTCAGAACGTGGCTTGAGTTCTGATGATATAACATCACTTGTCATAGCTGCAACTTCCAGCAAACTGCGTCAGTCTTTTCATATTAGTAGTTATAGAACCGGTAGTACTGGTACCGGGTGGTAGCTGTAAAATGTTATCGACACATCAGCACATGGATGGATTTTTAAAACAGGGCGACCACTTATTTAGAAAACTTGGAAATTATGTCAGTGAATCTGACAGTTCTCAGGGAATTGTCAGAGAGTTGTATACAAAAAAATATTGTCAGAGACATTTGTTTATTGTGAAGTTTGTAGTTGGGGTAACACGAGTGTTTAATATTTGTAGTGATGTAATTTGTGGTGCACTGCAATGCGTTATCATAATGTTACCACTGTCATGGTTCATTGTCAGTATGCATGACCACATATGGTCATATTTACTTGCTTAGTGGTGCTGCAGAAATGTCGGATTTTAACAGTGCTGAAGAGTGGAGAAGAGCTATGTTTGTAATGTTGTGTTGGTACTCGGTGTTGCCATTATCTTGTTGCAGTAGTAGCTGTAGTTGTTGTTATTAAGACTAGCACTCAGTGCAGATTTCTTTTGTAGAACTTTGTATGATGTTTCTCTTGTTAATAGTCAGCTGCGATGTCAAGTATCTGTTTTGTACTTGCAGCAAAGTTGGTTTGTCATCGCCTGATAAAAAGCCTGATTCCAGCGTCTGTGGTGCCGGAAGTGGCCGTGCTTAAAATGCTGTCAAGTGTCTCTCGTAATATATTGTCCATGGATACACAGGTAATTAATCATAACTATTAGAGTGTAGAATCAGTAGCAGCAGTGGCTGTAGTGGTGATAGACTGGTAGTACTGAGTACTGATTAATAATAGTAGAGCTACATAAATTAACGATTAATCACAGGATTATTTGTTAAAAATTTTGTTACTACGAAATTATGAATACATGTTTATCGTTACAATTTCGATTAAAGTCGCATCAGCAAAAACAAATACAAATGTGTGGTGCATTTACTTGTGTCAGATGGCAAGGAACATCGTGTGATTTCATATGATTGTGTGATGTCATTTATGGATGACCCCTAAACCTGTGTAGCGGTAGCAATGTGTTAGACTAGTGACCGTGCGGTCCGCAGTTTGACTTCAGCTCGGTGCACTGCCAGGTAGTGAAAATGGGCAAGTTGTTCACACAAGCAGTGTAATTTGGTACCAGCTTCACCATTGGGAAGGTTACAGCAGTTCATGCAGAGGTCTGGCTTTCCTCCCATGTATGAGGCAGGATACGTTCGCCTGTGTTGGGTGAAAGGTAATACTGTGTGATCCCATATGGCAGGTGACACTCTACGGCACTCACTGCTGTCTCGGGACCTTGGAAACGAAGATGAGACCCGCTCGCATCGGTCACAGTGCTGTGAGAGAGCGCTGTTGACTATCGGCGATTTAACCTTCAACCTAAACCTGTATGGCAGATCTTTATGTGTAATCCTATATGACATGTGATCCTGTGGCTCCGAGATCAGTTCCCATGAGGAGCTGTACTCACTGTTAGGCTGTTAACCTGTGTGTGACTGGCTGTTGCAGGTGTGGTTGATACGCTGGTTGTTGGTCATCATTGACTGCCTGGAAGCTGGGACTCTGGAAACGCTGCGTAACCTTTACCAGTTTGTCTTCCTTCTTTTAGACTTCGCTCTACTGGTACATATACTCGTAGTCATTTCTGCAGGTATACTGTGAGCCATACATAAGAAAATTGGTAGAAATTTATGTCATAAGATAAGTTTTTGCATATGTATTTATGCTGATGTAGTGTGAATTTGTATCTTACAGTGTAGTGTAGCAACACAGAACTTTGGGTATGGCGGGATGTTCAATAATTAAGTGATTGCAAATTTCCCACAGAAAGTGACAGCGAAAGAATTTTTCAGATTAGTCAATATTTGGCAAAGATGTGGACAAAAGTTAGGTAGCACTTCTTTATGGCTCACGGTGTTTATTTGTTTCAGATTGCAATGCATTGCATATACATTTCTCTTGTAATAGATTGGGTGACTATTCTGAATAAACTCTTGTTGAAAAAGTGATTAATAAGCCATGTAAGTTCATAAAATTGCAGCATTTTAAGGAAGATAGCAGCAATTGCTTAAATGTCAATAGGTTCACTGACAAAGTTTGCAGTTTGACAAATTTATATAACTCATCAGGTTATTCACTGGAAAAGTTGGGAAACCCAGGAGTGTTGCGAATTTGATAGGCGTTAGAGAGTTATTACGGAATTTAGAGAAAGTTGAGGAATTTACTAGGGATCTTGATCTGAGATAGCAGAAAGTTTAAGTCATACTAAAAGTAAATTAGTAGAAGTAATGTAGTCGGAGAGCACAAGCTGCTTTGTGATTACGATAGTGATAATTACCCATTGAAAATGCATTAATTGGGTGAAAAAGTTGTAGCAGTTGGAGTGGTTGTAGTTGTAGTAATTTTAGCAGTTGTAGTTATGGATGTATCCTTCTAGTTGTAGTGTAGTACTAGTGTTTGTTGTTGTTGTTGTTTTAGTAGTAGTTGTTGTATAGCATCCTGACATCTAATGCCTATATTGATTCAGGTTGATTAATGATTATGTGTATTGTGTAGTAATGCTTGTAGTTGCAATATTAGTAGTAGTAGTAGTTGTTGTTGTTGTTGTTATTGTAGCGTCCTCACATCTGCCAGCTGCTGTCTATGTTGACTCGGGTTGATCACGTCAGGCATTTCCGTGTCCAGAAGCTGCTACAGCTGCAGAAGAGCATTGTAAGTTTCTCACTCACATAATTATTACGCGCAATAGCAGCTACTGCTGTAGCGTGTATTAGCCATTGCAATTTTGTCTGTCTGTCTGTTCGTCTATCACACGGGTTGATCAGTCAAAAACGGTGCAAGCTAGGATCACCAAATCTTCACTGTCGGCTACCCGGAAGACTCTAGTTTCAGGAACCATAAAGCTTCTACAATCCATAAATTCGAAGGAGGTCACCCTGAACAAGGGTGCTAAATGAGAGGGGGTAGGGAAAATTTGCAATATCTAGCCGATGTGGCGTTGGCAGAGCAATAGGTGGCGACCTCTGGTGAGTACAAGTAAATCACTATAGCCGCGGATCGTCTGGTGACTGACTAAGACTTTGTTTTACTTTGCTTTTAAACATGCACTGCATCTGTTGCGTGTTCCCGTTTGCGTTCGCAGATCATTTGTCATATATGCATTGTAGCAAACAGCATATGGCTTGACTGGATAGTAATGCTTTAATAGATGCCTTTAAATGTGCGAACTAACTAACTAACTATTACTACCACTACTACTATGACCGCTACTAATACTATGACTACTTTACTACTGCTACTTGTACTACCAGTACTACACTACTAAAAATGTAAAGTCTTTCCCGAGCCTTACGGCTCATAAGGTGACTCTGATCTCTGTTTCCTAAGGCCCTGAGCCGGACACCAGTTTTTACACTGTGAGACCACGGATATGGGGCCAGTGTATTGTGTGGTGTGCCTGTTTACGTCCCAGCGGTGAAGCCAGTACCAAATTATACTGCTTGGTGACAGAGGCACATGTGTGTGAACAACTTGCCTAAGGTCGTTACCTGGCAGTGTCCTGGTGCGGAGTTGAACCTGCGTCTCTGAATTACCTCAGGATTACAAGTTCAACACATTACCGTTAGACTATCAAGCCGCTACACTGCTACTACATGATATATTTGTATGTCTGTAGAGTCACAGTCAAAAAGCAGCAGTTGTTGGTTTGCTACTCAAGTACAAACAGTTTCAACCTCATCTTGTTACCGGCTCCTTTCACTCTGCTAGAAAGGTTTTCCATTTTATTCGATCAAAACATATACACATGATTGCAATAGAATGAATAGATAAACCTAGACATTAGATGTTACACAGAACCACATGTATATAGTGTCACAGTGTCTATTAGATTTTAAGGTACTGTGCTTGCCTGCAGATTGAGTGTATGATCCAGCAAGCAAGCAAGTAAGTAAGTAAATTAACATGTTATTTGCCAAGGTCAAGAAATTTAATCTGCTGGGTGTAGGTCACTAGTAGTGGGTAGAGATTTTAGATGGGAAATGCAATATCTTGCACTTTTTTAGAGATTCTATCAGCATTGTTAGTGCAGCCATCTTATTACATGTTTTGCTGTTCTGTCTATCTGTCTGTCTGTACCACACTAGAAGCTATTTAAAAGCCAATAGTATTTATCAACATCATCATTATCATGATGCATAGCCAGCTGTGGTTTGTTGTGATGACTCCCCGCAATGTCTACGTTCCTCTGTCTCCAGCTAGCCAGTGTTGCATTGCCGATCTGCTGTATCCAGATCTTTCGAAGACACCTGGCAGGTCTTCACCTGTTTATTTCCATAATCTGGCCACCTTTTGTTGCAATGGCCTGATTCAATGCTTCAATGCTTGGTGTGCAGATGTGGTGGCATCTAGTCTAATGACTTGACCAAACAGTGCTTGGCCCCTCTTGCTGATTATATCTGCAATGTTTGACAGACCATTTCTGTCGGCTATGTCGACGTTCTTCACATGGTTCTGCCACTTCACACCCAGTATCTGGCGGTGGCATGACATATGGAAGGATTGTAATATGCATATGTCATCTGCCAGTAGGGTCCATGTGTCAGCTCCAATGTCTGATGTTTGTGCCATGTTCTATGGTGCTGTCATCATGACACAGCCACTGTGAGAGTTCATTCTGTTAATTTGACGAATGTAGCACAAGCGCCATGATTATTACAACAGAAATGTCGGATATGAGATGTAGGTTCTAATTATTGTTCCTATATCATTCCATGCATGATAAATGACATTATTTGTACTATGCAGTCAGAACATTCGATTGGTAGAACTGTGAGAAAGTGTCCGTTAGCACTCAAGCAAGCATCTGTCTGCTGTACAACCTATTTTGGAAACCCATGTGATCACAAACGAACATAGATCTCATAGGGAAGTTAAAAGATTGTAGTACAGTTATTAGTTGTTTTGTTCAGGGGTTTTTCAGTTGCACACGTACTGACAAGGCGTGGAAGATGAAAGTGTCTGCGGTCGTCAGTCGCAATGGTCCGCAGGCTGGTCTGCTGCCACACACCATGGAGGACCTACCAGTGCTTCAGGTAACTGCAGTCATTGGCGTATTTAGGAGGATTTGTTACAAGTTGGCAGCGTGGCGTAGCGGTAACGCGTTGAGTGAAATCAGCGAAATTACTCTGGCAGGCCCGATTACTACTTTGGATGGGTGACTGTCTATGGTACTTGTAAAGCCAAGCCAGCTGGATCGACTCAGTCTTCTATTCTTTGTGGGATGGTAAAATGAGTACTGGCAGTTGTTACAGCCATCGCTAGGGAAGAAATGGCGAGTCCTGCTTAACAGTAAGCCCTGTGGCCAGGACTGCTGGTATACTGGCCCAGTCGGTTAAAGGCGTGCCTCCGGCTGTTAATTAGAGCCAGCCATTCGGCCGACTTGGGTTGTATGCTAGCTTTATTGGGTCTAACCCTCGCTGGCTCAAAGTGCCAAAAGAGGATGAGATTCCTTGCAAAGAACCTTGCTGTTTATGCAAATCTTCTTCTTCGTTTTTTTTGTTACAATGCTTGGCTAGGATTAAGGCTGGCTGTTTGGTAGTAATGGTCCACAAGTTGGTTCACTGCCACATTTTACTGAGGACATTCCAGTACTTCAAGTCACTGCAGTCACACCGATAGTTATCTTGATGTCTATTGCAGTGTTTGGCTGGGGCTCATTTACCTCTGTAGGATGGCAGGTAATACTGGTGATCCCATATGGCAGGTGACTAGTGATCACAAACCAGGGATCCCAGCCATTTTTGCCAATGCAGAATCCTGTGATTGCCGCCATCCCAATCCCAGAATTTTGGGATTAAAAAACAGCGGAGTAATACGTTATTTGACTATTAGATCACAAAATAACATCTCTAAGCATTTAGTGACATACTGGTATTTTGTTCGCACTAGAGTCCTTGCTGTGCAAGATGCTATCTGACAGTTGCAGTCACTCTCTGATACCATATCGGTATGGCGTAGTACTTCAAAGGCATGAAATAAGTCTTGCAGGGCTACTGTAGTGGGTATTAAATAACAACCAGTCTGTGAGCCTAATCCCGGAAGAGCAATTCTAGGACTGTATCCTCGAAGGACCTGGATACAGCAGATCGGCAATGGAACATCGGCCAGCTTGAGACAGATGTGGCAGAGTGCAGATGAACGTGGACATCATGGGAAGTCGTTGTAATGGACCTCAGCTGTCTACGTGTCATGATGATGATGATGATGACATTTGTTAATCGTGGATCTTGATTTGGGATGGCAATCACTACTGCTGACAGTGCAATTGTTGCATAGGTCAGCAATGGATGTCATTTTTATTTACTTTCCTGTTATTTTATGGTTGATGGCTTGGTTTAATTCTATTGTCGTTTGTAGCGTCAACAAAGTTACTTTACACTTAGCCAGGTTAGTACTGGGATGGGTGACTGTTTGTGCGTATACTATCTTGATATGTAACTAAACCACCTAGCTCAACTGAGCTTCTGTTGGTAGGCCAAGAAGTACCGTTGAAAACTCTGGCATACCTCATATTGACGGTGTTGCAGTGTAAGCTGGTGTCTGGCTTAGGATTAAGAAGTCAGAGATTAGTACCACCCCATGAGCTTAGCTTGTGAAGGACTGTACGTTTTTTCAACTTTAATTACAATGGTGATACTGGTTGTGTTGATGCAGGTAAAGGGATCTCGGCTGGCGCCTTTGATTCCAGCGACATGCTGTATGAGAGTGAATATTCCTGAGTCAACATCAGACCCATCAATACAGAGTAGAGTCACATCCAGGACTGTACCATGGACACGGGTCACCGGTTTCAATCAACTGTGTACTTCCATCCACACTGTCGAGGTGAGCTTACTACAACTTATATTATTGTTGCTGGTGATACGACTACTACAAATGATACTACTGTTAGTACTACTGTGACACAGATCACTAACTTTAATCAGCTGTCTAGTAGTAGTAGTGGTAGTGGTAGTGGTCGCGGTTGTGGCAGCAGCAGCAGCAGCAAGTAATAGTAGTGGTTATTATTGTAGCTGCCGTCTCAGGTAGCTAGAATGCTGGTGGATAGAAACCTACAGTTCTATGCATCTTTCAGTTATACACTGTGTCTCCAAAAAACATCCCTGACATTTCTGACTATAACTTAAAAACCAATTATCAAATTTTGATAATTTTTGGTAAGAATATTCCTGACACAACTTGCCATCAAATGACC
>Ga0056128_1008301_pt1 | contig 13096 bp, 9 predicted proteins | sample WorMetLIZISLAND2_FD_71113 | JGI IMG/M metagenome (GOLD analysis project Ga0056128, IMG submission 71113) | Marine gutless worms symbiont microbial communities from Max Planck institute for Marine Microbiology, Germany - Olavius geniculatus... ...
CGTGCAGTCAAATTACATCGTGCACAAACTGTCAATCATCACTTTAACATCACTGACTGAGAAAATGTCCAATTGATATGCTCCAGACCTTATGAATAATAGTTCTAACAACAGACGTGTCTTAGCAACATCTTCATCACTAACCGCTTTCCGATAATATCTTTGAATATACTGATGGCTCAGTGACATAAAGTCTTCATATTCAAAATCATATTTAATAAACTCGTAACTTTCATTTTGCGTTAGGAGGCTGAGTTGACCTGAGCACACAGTAGATTAGCAACTTGTTCGAAGTTGCTTGCATGCATGCAGATGATCTGTTTTTTTGCTAAGATTCCAAAGCAGCATTTGTATAGGCCTATTCATCAGCAATCTTTTTCACGCTGGACAAGCCAAAAGTGGTAAAATAACGACTGTTTACTGAGCAAGTTTCCTTGAAGCTAAGGGTTCGAGGCTTGGACTGCTGAAATCTAAGTTTAATGCAGAAAATGCAGGTTGTTCTGGTTTATGTCTACTGATTTCGGCGCAATTCACTCTTGTAATGTGTGTTGCAGCTCGATAGCGGAAAAAATCAATAAAACCCCTATTTTGGTGTTCATGGTCATCTAATGTCATTGCTTTTGGTGCCGATTGAAAGCGCGTGTACGACTTTTAATAAGTGATTAAGCTAATAGTAACCTTCGCCCAATCTCGCACTGTTTCTGAGATACACCAACTTATTGGTTGAAATTCGACAATTTTTTCTACCCCTTTTTATTTTGCGCCCTTGATCGAGACGATCTTTTTAGAATTTTCGGAAACACTTAACAGTTTCTAAAACTAGTCTTTTGCAGAACTAACATGAAGATTTTCGTAATCCTGGCTTGCAGCCTTGCATCGTTTTGATACAGGTTTGATACTTTTTGATAGTGACGTTGAACAGACAGACAGACAGACAGACAGACGCCTCGATAAAAGCTAAGACGCGCGAAGCATTACATGCTGTCGCACAAAAAGTATACCAACATTAAACGACTTTGAAATCTAAAAAGCGGGTTTTTAGTGTTTTTTTTGCGATTTTAGGTTGCGATGCATATTTCAACAGTAGGCCTACATTGCACCGAAATTACTATAGATAGGCTAGACCAGGACAACCTGCGCGTGAAATTTTTAGCACAAAACAGATTTTAACCGTCTGAGTTTCGACTTCCTAGTTTTAAGGAGTTCTGCGTACGGATGCCTCATATTTTGATGTTTTTTTTTCAAAATGCATTATTATTTAATTGCGCGTTCTACACTGATTCTCAAGGTGGTAGCACCGATCAATCAATCAATCAATCAAAAAATAACCACTTACAAAAGTGACCAGTAGTGTACAACACACCTAAAAACTAAAATAAAACCTAAGGATAATGTACAAAAAGTAAAAACTACTCAGAGATAAAAAGCTCGCTGAAACAGTAAAGTTTTTAAGTTTCGTTTGAATGACGTGTCGATGTGTCGCCCGTCAAGTGAGCTTTGCTAAAATTACTTGTGCACTTAGTAATGAACTCGGGAAGATGTAGCTCTACGTGACGTACAAACGATGCCGCCTTACCCATATATAGGCCTTTCTGTTGCCAGACTACCGTACATGTATCTTGTGGAATTAGGGAAAGTGTGACCAATGAGAGCATGCCTCTAAGTGTGAGCACCCCAGAAAAATTTTAAAACAACAACGAAGTGGGCTCATTTAATACTTAGGCCTACTCTGTACGTTGCGTGGGGTCATCGCTAGTGTTTTTGTGTAAAATTTTTTGGACAAATATCATTTTCCGTGAGCGCCGTGTCATCTGAAACCGCAGAGGACAGTCTTTTAGGCCTATCGGAAAATTAGCTCTTTGTTTTCATTCGAACACGAATTAGATTACTTGTCAGAGTCGTTTTTGCTATAGTGTCTGAGCAATATTAAGAGATGTGATGGCACATTTTTTGCTCTCAGGGGATTGAATGAATCCATGTATGAATGAAGTTATACATGTATAGCGGCCCTAATGTGAGCACCCTCGCGCGACTTTAATGTGATTACCATGCCGGCGTTGAGCACGTAAAAGATGCTCGTCATTGTGTCGAAGGATTGGGAAGGAAATCATTTGTCTGGTCGGACTGTGCATAGATCCGAAGAGACAAATGATTTCTTTCGACCCAATGTCATGAACAGGACTGACGTTGTGAAGACACGTGCTCACATTAGAGAACCGGGTGTACTCAAATTAGGTTGCAGATCTCCTAATGTGAGCATTTTACTGTTGTCAAAACAGCCATAATTTTGATACACAAATCGTTTCGCAGAATCCTTTAGTGAAAATATTCCAAAGGTCTGCCACGGATTTCAAAACTGAAAACCGTATTTTGGTGTCAGGGCTGATGTAGTTTGCATGATGGAAGAAAAACAAAAAGGTGCTCACACTTGGGTACTTTTTATTATAACCATTTTGCCATCTATGGTCATCTTGCCTCGCCCTGTTATGTAATAGGACCACTACTATTACTGATTAGTAATAAGTACTGATTACTATTAGTGATTGGTGCTGTGAGACATGGACGGTGTACACTACTAATGTGCTGCTACTAACGTCTGCGCCTGTGTCTAGCAGCTGTGAAAGATGGATACCATATACAGCGCTCTTCTGCTGTTGGCTCTAGGCTCAGTGAGTGTGGTCGCTCCGCCGCCAATCATTGAAGTCTACGGTGGCGATCACCACGGCAAAGACTGCTACAAGGTGGGCCGCGGCCTCTGCAGCAATTTCACGTCCCGCACCGGGGCTAAATACATAGGTTTTGAGGGAGTTAGCAAATTTTTAGAGTTGTTAGGTTTATAGTTTTTTTAGGTTTTAGGATTTTAGTGTACGAAGACAATCCCCGGACACAAAATGACGACATAATTATAATTAAATATATGAAGAAATTTTCGGGGATGCAGTCCTCGAGGTCTGTCCTTGACCTCGAAGACAGCTCGAGGACGAACACAATCATGATTTTGGTCCTGCCCTTGGCCTCAAAAAAATCTGGCCTTGACCTTGGCCTCAAAGACATGGCTTTGACCTCGACGTCTTGGCTTCTAGTCAGTTGTAATTAATGTGCTGTGTGTTATGATATTGCAATATTTGTGTGATAGGCTGTATCCGAGTTCTCATGTTACCGTTAGCAGGCCCAGCGAGAGAGGGTGGTTGGGGGGGCAAATTGCCCCGGGCCCCGCGACATTCACGGGGGGGGCTTCGCTGTCGCTCAGAAATAAAAGTACACCAGAATGCGCCATTTAAAAAAATTCAAAAATTGTCTTTCCAGAGCTAGGGGGCCCGCGAAAATGTTTCCCCGGGCCCCGCTGTGACTCGCGACGGGCCTGACCGTTAATAGTGGCTGTGCAGTTTAAATTTGCAAATAATATTTTGTGCAAATAGATTGCAGAGCTCATCTCTAAACTTCGTTTAATGGCTGACTTTGACCTCGAATATTACTGACGATGGCATTGGCCTTGGCGTTGAAAATACTGGCCTCGGAATCTTTGCTGACGTCTGTTGTATTGAAGAATGTGGCGGCAAAATTGATATTCTGAGCACCCGTAATAATCTATCGCAATTTTTTTGCAGCTGTATGTTTTGCCTCCCATTTATTAACATACGACGCTGCTGCCTCTACAAAGGCTGTAGCTAAGGAAGGGTTGTAGTCTGTCGTCTGTCTGTCTGTGTGTCTGCCTGTCGTCTGTCACACTCGTGCACCCTGCTTAAACCGTTCGATGGGAGGTGCAGTTGTGGGTTGTAGGGTCCAATGACGCATTGTATTAAGATTGTGGTCTCTTAGACCCAAGGAAAAGGGAAGATTTTGGGCGTTGAGCTCTTCAGCCACAAATTGTTCTTGCCTACCGGCACTTATGACTCACCAGGGGCAGCACCTTTCAGCAATTTCGCCGCTTGTGAAATCATTTCCACTTGTTGGTCGTGGTCGTGACCTTGGGCTTACCACTTTGGTCTTGTTTTTATCACTAATTACTTACTTACTTACGCTGTAGATAACAGATGACTTTCGCAATGAGTTCGAAGGATGGATTCGTCCCGTAGAAAGAGACATAAAAAAACTAGCAGGCTTCAAGGTAAACCTCTGTCTCAAAATCGACCAAGTCCTCATCGAACTCAAGAAACTCAAGAAAGGTAAACCTATATGCTGGCTGTATAGGCTCAATTATAATCATTTATTGATGCCGCTGTGGCAATGTAATTATAATAATCTATGCTAATTTATGCTAAACTGTCAATCATTTTACCCCTGCCTGAAAATCGATCGCGTTTTTGTCAAACTTCAAAAAACTAAAAAAAAACGACAACGCGGCTGTATAAATCAGTATTTTTATGTCGCGAAGGCTATATAATTATTATAATTTATGCCAATTAATGCTAAATTGTCAATCGTTTACTTATGTCTGAAGATCGACCACGTTTTCGTCGAACTAAAGAAACTTATGTAAGGTACCGTGGCTGTAGAAATTAGCTCTTTTTTATGCCGCGATGACTAAAAAATTACCATAAGTTATGCTAATTTATACTAAAAGTTTAACCGTTTTACCCTCGCCTTAAAATCGATCACGTTTTCATCAAAATCAAGAAACTCAAGAAAGATACTGTGGCTGTATAGTTATTATAATTTATGATAATTTGTGCCAAAATGTCAGTCGCTATCGGAGCGCTTACAGTGACAACGCTGTTGGTTTTTCCTCCTCAGTTTTGCTGTACATCCTGGGAGGAAAGCAAAGTTGTTTGGCCCGTCCTTTTCTTAGGTATAGGCATCTTTACGCGTGAGCGGATGTCCTGGTGGCAGTTTTCCGCATTGCTAGTTGTCCAGGTGGGCAGAATACAGATGTCCGTACAGCCATTCATTGCTCTGAAGGAGTATGCCCCACTAGTTTACAGAGCCTCATGGTTAGTCATAGGGTAAGGAATAGAAATAAATGGCATTTTTGGCCATGGCGGCCCTGGCTGTGGCGGACAGGAACCTGACCAAATTCGGTCTATAGTGCCTCTTCGGACTAGAGGCTTCCAGTTATCATACCGCCAATGTGAGTGATAATCCCCCTTCCTCCCTTCCGTTCACATCCCTTCTTTGCCCTCCTTTTCCATTTCCTATCTTCTCCTTTTGCTCTCGTTTTTCCCTCAGTCGCTTTTTCAATTTTTTCTTCTTTCCCTTTCTCGCTTTTTCTCATTTCTTCTCCCTCCCTTTTTACGCGCGAGAGCTAGCATAGCTATAGCGCGTATTAGCTACGGTAATTCTGTCTGTCCGTGTATTCGCTCGTCTGTCCGTGTGTCCGTCCGTCACGACCTGGTACCAATCCAAGACCAAGTGAGATAAAGATTTCGGGTTTCCACCGTATGATAGCCTATTGTCTCTAGTATTTCGTAACAAAATTTTATCCCGCTGGGTAAAAGGGATCCCCTCGAACCAGGGGCGAAATAGGGACACCCCCTTTAAAAAGCGTTATTTTACCGCTATAGGCTCGTCTAACGTGAAAATGGTTGCAGATAGGCACAGACATGCTGCTTATCCTAACAAGCACTGGCGTCGAGCTTCTTAGAAATGTCAACATCGATGACCTTGAATGACCTTGAATCCCCAAAATAGCGGGTTTTAGTGAATTTTTCGCGATTTCGGGCTGCGACACGCATTTCAAAAGTGAATTGCGCCAAAAGGGCTGGAGATAGACCAAAACAACCTGCGTGTGAATTTTCAGCATTGAATCTCGAATGTAGATTTAAGCAGTCTAAGACGGAACCCTCTACGTTCAAAGAGGATTGCGCAAGCGGGTATCAAAAAGGTATCCTTCTAAAAAGTGGTTATTTATCCGTTGTTGGCTTGTCTAGCATGAAAATAGTTGCAGATACGCACAGACATGCTGCTTATGATAACAAGCACTATATAGCGACGAGCTTCTTAGAAATGTCAACATCGATAACCGTAGATGACCTTAAACCTTTAAAATATTGTTTTTAATGATTTATGGCGATTTTTGGCTGCAAAAGAGTGAATTGCGACGAAATGGATAGAGATAGACCAAGATTACTTGCGAACATGAACTGCTATAGGCTCTCGCGCGTCTCATGAGCATTAGTTCAGATTTCGTGTTTGACTATAAGTAGGACTCATTAAATGTTCGGGGAAGTGCTGTGAACTTTAACAGCAGGGTCTGGGAGGAGCCTCAGCCGAAATCAAACTCGGTGCGTTTTGCATTACAATACGACATCTGATAACAACTGTAAATACTTTCTTGAAAATCGGCTGACCAAATTCAGTGCAGTTTAAACAATAAAAGCAAATCGGGATCCTTAGAGGAAACATTGGTCGTCGGCGGCGATAATTTACTTTGCGCGGCTGAGCGGGTGACGAGGTTAAATTGCGAGTGTGACCCGCTCAATGCTGGTGACAGCATGACTGGGACTATTAATTTATTTTATTCTAATGAGAGAACATGCATTACAGTGTAACATCACAGTTGGACAACAAGGCACAATTGAATGAACACTAACAGTTGCTCAACTAATACGTAAAAAGACTAGCAAACAAACTGGACACTTGACATGGCTAGTAACATCGCAGATAATTATTATGCTGATAAATCAGTGTGATTGAGCGACTGGCTGAAAACCAGCCTGAGTACTAAAACAGACCGTCTGAGTCAGTGAGTTCCAGATATTGACCATCCTGCGTGCAAAAAAGTTTTGGCGAATACTCTTAGCACAGCGTGTCTTGTACACTTTGCAAACATGGCGCCGTGCATTAAAGTATGAATTAAATGAAAAAGAGACCATCTAGGCCTACTGTTCATTTTAACCAGTCACCCACTGCACGTATGCTTAGACTATTACGTATATGGTAATGTGTTGTGCTTGGCTCTGTAGGTGCATATGACATCCCAGGACCCGAGGGTCCGCCCGGACCGCCCGGGTACCCGGGACACAGAGGACACAAGGGCAAACCTGGCTTCCAAGGACCCGAAGGTAAACCATCTTTATTCTCTGTCTGATCATAATATCATGTATCATAAATCATATATTCGCCTGAGACAAAGTTGACACAGGGATGGGGTCCTCGAAGACCGTCCTTAGCGTCGAGCACAACTCGAGGACAAAAATTCGTGGCTTTGACCTTCGCCTCGAATATATCTGGCCTTGGTCGCGACGCCTTGGCCTCTAGAAACTTTTATGCACATTAAAGTTTGAATAAAATCAAGCTGGCTTTTGATGCGCCGTACAGAGTTATCAAACTTACTTTACTTATTTACTTAGTGGTTTTAATCTTGGCTTCAAAGGCCATTTTGCTTTGTTTTGGCTACGAGAACCATGCACTGGCTTTGTAGCTTTGACTTTAGGAGATCACTCGGAGATCACCGGCCTTATTAAGAAAATGCATACATGAACAAGCTAAAACAGTAAAAAAAAGTTCCAGACAGCAGTGATGGAGTCGAAGATGTCCGTAATTCTAGAATATTGAATAAAAGAAAAAAAGGAGTAAATAATTGATAAATGTTGGCTTACACCAATAATCGTTTTTAAACAACGATTCAGTACTTAGCTGATAAGAGTGACAGTCCGCTATAGTTATGACCCCCTACCGGGTATAGCTAAATTCTACTAGCTACGTAGGGCAGAGGATAACATAATTCACTTAAAACTAAGTGAAATAATAAAACAAACCATCTCCACTGTGTACTTATGACAGTGTGATTAAGCTGATGTAATGTTTGAGATCTAGAGTTAACGTTAAGGTTACAGTAATCACGGTTAGATGGCGCTTGGTAGTTTAGCTGTTGTATGACTAGTAATCGCGAGGTCGCTGGTTCGACTCTTGGCCGGTCAGCAGCCAGGTAACTACCCTGGGCAAGTTATTCATGCACATGTGCCTCTGTCACAAAGCAGCATAATCTGGTACCAGCTACGCTGCCGGGAACGTACGTAACGGCTTTACGGCACTGTATACACACCGTGGGCCATAAAAAATCGTGGCACTTTGCTTTTATCCATATTTTTGTCAACTGTTGACTAATTATTTTCACCAAGTGAACGTAGTGAACTATGGAGGAGATTAAGAGATTGGTCGTTCAGTCCGTCGGTCCGTAATTGTGTGCGTCCGTCGTTCTGTGTACATGTAATTTGAGGCGCCATATCTCTATAACGGTGCAAGATAGACGCATGGTCACAATGGACCACCCATAGGAAGTGGACCACCGAGAGTCGTGACCACGTGAACGATGACGTCACGTGACCCCAAAAAGTCAAGGTCATGACCCCATTATCTTTAGCTGTAGTTGTAGGTGTAGTAGTAGTTGTAATGATTGGATACGGGGTGGGCCAAAAAACGTAGCAATATCTTCGCCAATTATTGATCGATTATCAAAATTCTTTCGCTGGCACACTTTACAGACAATTTGAAATAACATGATTATTACATTTCCCACTACGCCGTGAATGCGTCTTTACACTATCTTGTGAAATACCAATGAAATATGCATATTATAACCATAATAACAAAAAAAACATTTTGGCAAAATTGAAAAAAAACATTTTAGACCAACGTTGCAGTGAATGGTTTGTATGACACTAAACTGTGTGGGTCTAACACAGTTTAGTGTCATACGGATCATTCATCGCAATGTTGGTCCAAAGTGTTTTTTTCTTATTTACTTACATTTTTGTTATTATCATTTAGTTTTTGTTTACATTTTTATTTCACGCGGTAGTGTAGAGACGCGTAGACTGTGTGGTGGGATATATAACAATCACATTATTGCAAATTGTCTGCAGAGTGTGCCAGTGAAAAAATTTTGAAAATGGGTTAATAATAATTGCCCAAAAATATGGACACAAGTAAAATGCCATGTTTTTTGGTTCACTCTATAAACGACGTTAGGTTTATCGTTCATATTATAACTGAGCCTCGGCTTCCTGCCGGTTCATGGCCTTGAAATGAAAATGATTGATAGAACCCGCAGACTTCTGTGGAAAATTTTGCCAAATTGTTCGGGTCAGTTTGCCCAATTCCGCGGCTTACCGCATGCAGCAAAATCGTCCAAATTCCGCGGCTCGTTACCGAGGCCTTCCATTTGTAAGTAAACTGAGCTATATATATCCTGAGCTATATATATATCCTGTTCAGCAAATTTAGTTCCTGATGGGCCGGCTGGCATAGTGACATTTTGCTGAGTTATGCTAGCAACGTACGAAGAAAATTACGTATTTTTTCGTTTCAAAAGTGCAATCTGTCAAGTTGCGTTGCGTTAATTTACGATTGTGCCATATTGCAAGCGATAGCTATTAGGGCCCACAGCTTTTGGCAGTTCAGCTTGATTTTTTTCGTGATGGAAATACGTCATCAAGTCAAAATCGTACTACTCGCCGATGAATATTCAAGTTCTGCAAAATACCGCGAAATTCCGCGGAAATATCAGAATTCCGCGGCAAAGGAATCATTCCGCGGCTCGTCTTAAAATTCCGCGGCTCGCGGAAAACTGTGGGCTCTATATGATCGCCAACCCTACAGTCGCAGAGCTGTGAAAAAGCGCTGGTCACTGCGGGTGATTTTTAGCCGACCGTACTTTGATAAAGGTCGAGCTATTGGCATGAGTTGTCGTCCGTCCGTCTGTCCGTCCGTCTGTCTGTCTGTTTGTTTGTTTGGCCGCAATTGTGAATGAAATGTTTGAAGCTATAAGTGGCCGTATCTCGCAAACGGTGAGACATACGGCCTAGGTTACTATTGATCACTAATAGAAAGTCGTATATTGGCTTTTAAATGACATGAAGATATTTAACTTGAATGACCTTGAAGGTACTGCAACAGGAACTGTTTAAGCCCTTGCGTGTCTTCACGAGCAAAGCATTTTTATTGTGAGAAATTTTTGCAAAACCTGCGTCGATACTTTTTTGTTCATTTACTCTGTAGCTATTTATATCACCTGGTGAGATGACCACGTCCATGGAACAGTAGCTATTTATATCGCTTGGCAAAATGATCACGTGCGATGTCTGTTATACTAGCGTTTATTGTAGTTTTCAAGACAGCGTTCCGTTAGCATAGCGTGCATGAAACTCTCACCTCTGACAAATCGCTTTCTCTCCGTGACTAGAAATCGGAGGCTAGGCTTCGAACGTAGGCGGTACGGTCGGTTTTTTCTAGCGATAGCTGGGCTTCTTGTACGTTCCTTATCAAGAATATAGCAAGCCTCAGCTATAGCGGATCTTTCTCATAATAAATTGACGCAATGTGGTGTGTTGTGCTGCGTTGTAGGTCCAATGGGCCCGGTCGGACCCACAGGCCCGCCAGGACCGGAGGGACCTAAAGGCCCACCGGGCTTCGCAGGACCTGACGGCAAGCGAGGCCCACCAGGCAAACGCGGCCGACCAGGGTACCCAGGCACACGCGGCCCAGACGGACCCCAAGGCCCACCAGGACCTAAAGGTCCCAAAGGTAGACCGGGTTGGCAGGGCAAGGAAGGGCCCCGCGGACCTCCAGGTCCCCCGGGCAAAGTCGGCCCGCAGGGTTACAAAGGGCGCGAGGGACCGGCCGGAAAGGTTGGTCCCGCCGGGCTGCCCGGCCCCACCGGACCGATCGGCAAAGCCGGGCCTTGCGGACTTCCGGGCGGACCGGGAGGCGACGGACCCCCGGGGCCACAGGGACCGATGGGCAAGAAGGGCAAGCCGGGGCTGCCCGGAAAAGAGGGAATCCCTGGAAAGCCGGGGCCAGTTGGTCCAACAGGCCCACAGGGGCCGGCCGGAAAGAAGGGTCCGCAGGGCCCAGACGGGCCTGCTGGTCAGCCAGGGCTTGATGGTAAACCCGGGCCGCGCGGGCCTGATGGCTCTCGCGGCCCTCCTGGCCCCGACGGTGATATAGGGCCGTGCGGCAAGCGCGGACCACGCGGGCCTCCAGGGCCGCAGGGTAAGGAAGGGCCTATTGGTCCGCAAGGTCCACCCGGCAAGTGCTACGGCGGCGGTTACGGCAGCGGCGGCAATGGCGACTACGTTCCGGAGTATCCCGAGGACGAATATCCTGTCGATGAATATCCAGTTGGAGGCGGGGAATACCCCGAGGAGCCCGATTACTACCCCGAAGAGCCCCCGTTCTCGAAATGGGGCTGAAGAAGACGGCGCGGTGGCTCAGCTGGTAGCTTAACTGACGGCTTAGCCGGCGGCTTAACTGCGGCTCATCACTATTGCAGGATTTGTTTGACATCGAATTCGTAAACAATCGAACGATTAACGCCAAAATAAAATATAGTCGATTCGTCTGTATATTACAGTGCGTTGAAATAATAATAAGCAAACATTGTGAAACCGTCGGCGTTGTGCTTTTTTCTTGAGTCAGTGCATTTACGTAGAACCGTAAAACTTCTACTAGGAGCCGGGTCTCAAAATAGAAGCTGCATATCCTTAACATAAGCCGGGTCTCTAATACAAGCCGGGGTCAAAAGCAACTTGTTCTAATAGACGCCGGGGGCTTGTGACAAAATTTTGTGCCGCTGGGCGAAGTAGTGTCGGTTCCCCTTGAATACGGGCAAGAAAGAGGAATTTTGCCCCCCCCCTCCTAAAAACTCGTTATTTTACCACTATTGGCGCGTTAAGCGTGAAAACGATTACAGATAGGCGCAGGCGTTGCGTTGCAACCGAAAATCCAAAAAAAACCACTAAAACCTCATATTGTGCGGTTTCAAGGTCATCTAAGGTCATCAATCTAAGGTCATTGCTTATCATAAGAAGTACAGGTGATGAGCTTTTTAGCAATATCAACATCGATGACCTCAGATGACTTTGAAGCCGCACAATATGAGGTTTTAGTGTTTTGGGGGAATTTTCGGCTGCAACGCACATTTCAACGCTAAACTGAGCCAAAATGACTAGAAATAAACCTGAATAACTTGCGTATGAAATTTTTAGCATTGAACGTAAATTTTAGCAGTCTAACTTCCGCTTTTTAAGGTTTAAACAGTCCTCCGTATAAGAGCGTTAAATATAGAGGCCTAGATGCTCCTTCAAAGTGGGCGATTTCTGTTGATAGCCAGCAATTTAGCGTGAAAATGCTTGCAGATAGAGTGCATAGATTTGCTGCTTATTGTAACAAGCAGTGCTGACAAGCTTTGTAAATGTACAAAAATTGATGACCTTGAACAACCTCAAAATGTAAAAAAACGTTTTTTTAGCATTTTTGCGATGCTGGACTGCAGTGCATATTTTAACAGTAAATTTCAACAAAATTACTACATATAGACTAGAACAACCTACGCATAAAGCGTTGATTTTAACCGTCTAAGTTTCAACCTCTTAAGTTCAAGAAGTTCTGCGTACGGAGGCCTCGAAAGTGGGTACTCTTTTAAAACGTATTAGTATTTTATTGCACAGTGTACCCTGATTCCCACGGCGGCAGTACCGATGCTGTCGCGCGTCACATGAGCTTTGCTCAAATAACTTGTTGTAATGTTGCCGCTAAAAATGCGTGTCCATCTGTTTTCGCCTTAATGCAGTTGCGTTTGAATCTAGTCAATTCAATGCAGAAAACAGATTTTAGCATTAAATGACATTTATAGGTCACTCAAGGTCAGACATTTTAGATTAGAGCCTAACTGCAAGTACCGCGTGAGCCTTGGGCCTATACTGCCTGAAAGTATAGTCAGTGGGATATTTTGCCGCTGACCTATCGTCTTTCAAATTTTCGTGACTAGGTCCGAAAAACGCACAATTGTCATAGCAGAGAGCGTAATGAACGCCCACGTGATCCGTGGTCAACGATTTTCGTGCTATCTTGACCATACCTTTCACCGTTTCTGAGACATGGCGACTTAACGGTTGAAAAATAAACAAGAGGGTGCGGCCGTTGAGGGGCCACCCGCTATGGGGCCGTCCTTGCAGTTGAGTACTTGCATGCTGTTTTGGGGCTTTCTAGGTCTGTGCAAGGCGGCAAGGGATCCTTACGCCATCTGCCAAATATCAGTTGATCGGACAACAGGCGGCGAAGTTATGGGGATTTTTCGCCAACAACGCAATTAGCCGCCGTGATCTTGACCTCTGACCCCTTGACCTTGAAATTGGTCCACGGGGTGCTGGTGTCC
>Ga0056128_1008302_pt1 | contig 13094 bp, 11 predicted proteins | sample WorMetLIZISLAND2_FD_71113 | JGI IMG/M metagenome (GOLD analysis project Ga0056128, IMG submission 71113) | Marine gutless worms symbiont microbial communities from Max Planck institute for Marine Microbiology, Germany - Olavius geniculatus... ...
TGCCGATCTGCTGTATCCAGGTTTTTCGAGGACGCCCAGGAGGTCTTCTCCAGTTCATCCCCAGACTCTGCCCGCCTTTCATTGCAATGACCTGACATAACGCTTGGTGTGCAGGTGTGGTGGCATCCAGTCTAACAACGTGACCAAACAGTGCTTGGCGTCTCTTGCTGATTACATCTGCAATGTTTGGCAGACCGGTCCTGTCGGCTATGTCGCTGTTCTTGACACGGTCCTGCCATTTCACACCCAGTATCTAGCGTTGGCATGATATATGGAAGGATTGTAATCTGCGTTTGTCGTCTGCCAGTAAAGTTTATGTAACAGCTTCATACAACAGGATTTGAAGAACACAAGTTTGGTATAGTCTTAGCTTGGTGTCCAAGCTTAGACCCTTTTGACGCCAGCAGCGTTACATTGAGTGCATAACGGAAGAGACCACTCCAATTCGTCGATGTAGATCTAGATAGCATCTGCCAGAAGACGACTGAATAGAGCCCAAGTACCGGAACTCTACCTGCTTCAATGGTGTTGTTAGCAACCGTTATATTTGCAGCAGAATCACCAGAACCCAGGTTCTGTACCTTAGTTTTCTGCATCTGCCATGATAGGTGCAAACCAAGGTCCTCGGCGGTCTGGTGAAATTTTGCGAGAGCTGATCGTAACGTCTCTCTCCGTTCAACCATTAACACATCATCGGCGTAATCAAGATCTGTGGACAAGTTGTTGCCAACATGAACCCCAGCTTCTCGAGCAGTTCGTTCCATAATCCAATCAATTGCTCGGCAGAAAAGGGCCGGTGCGAGGATGCACCCCTGACGGACACCGGATGATGTGGAGAAACTGTCAGACATCAATCCACCAAGACGGACCCGAGATGTTGTTCCAGTATGCAAATCTTCTATGAGCTTAATGAGTATTTGTGGCATATCTATACCCTTGAGAGCTTTCCACGTACAGAGCTTGCCTGTCCACGGAATCAAAAGCGGACTTGAGGTCTACATAGGTTACATAGAGTGGGCGATCAAACTCCCGGTGTAGTTCAGATAACAGCCGCAGAGCGAGTATAGCATCCGTTGTTGACCTTCCTGCAGTGAATCCAGACTGTTGTGGTCTACGATGGTTCTTCAACAGTGGGTTAATCCTGGCGAACAGGACGTGGGTGAAAACTTTTCCTGGTACGGATAACAAAGATATGGGTCTGTAGCTGCTGCAGTCAGTTTTTGCCCCATTTCCTTTGTACAGCGACGTTATTATGCCTTCTTTCCACTCGGAGGGAACATGGCCGTTGGTCCAAGGTCCAGACTTTTCTGAATAGTTCATAAAGAGCAGTGGCAGCAGGTACTTTTCCTGGTACGGATAACAAAGATATGGGTCTGTAGCTGCTGCAGTCAGTTTTTGCCATACAGCCATACATGTCATACAGCCAGTTTTACCATCTCTGGAGCTATGCAGTCACCTCCCGGAGCTCGGCCCAACTTGAGTTTTTTAATAGCAGACTCGACTTCGCTGAGTGGGGGAGCATCCGTTGCTATGGTTGTGTCATCCGTAGCATTCGCCTGTGTGTCATCAAGCTCTTGACATGCAGGAGCAGTGGGGTGATTTAACGCTTCAGAGTAGTGTTCACACCACCATTGTAGTACTTCCTGCTGAGAAGAACATGGTTGACCATCGTTCCGCATGACTGGAACATTCTAAGACGGAGAAACGAAAATGGCAAATTGGGCGTCTGCGTTTGTTGCCAATTTGCCGTTAATAATTCAGAAATTTATTTTGTTTCTTTTTTAATCTAAAAAAAACTGCATAGGTTTAATATCATACCGCTGTCTTTTTTCAAACATTTTAAGTCCTTATGTCATACACTGATACAGAGCCTGACCATGTCCTTATTACAAACATTGTACAACTTTACTTTAGCTAAGTATTTGCGACTCCAAGACAGCTAAAAAAGAAATCACTAGGCCCTAGTTTACTATCGTTTACGGAGACTAGCCTTCAGAAACAAACAATATCGGATGTCACTGGAGTGAGGCGTGAAAAATGGTGAGAAAGGACGTTGGATAAACGGGTGTTATAACGCAGGCATATCGTGTTAACTTGTTTTTCGTTAAAGTATAATATTACCATCAGAGCGTAAATTAAATGCTCAGAAAGTAAATGTATTGTTATTAATAGTAGTGGTGGTAATATCGTTGTCATATCATTATCGTCAGTATTTTAACTGGCCCGATCTGCAGGTTTACATTCTCGCCTTTGTTCTGCCGCAGAAAATCTTCCATCAACTTCCTGCTTTCGTTGACGCGTTTTTCCGCTTCCGCTGACAGCTGAACACAAACGCGACATGCGAAAAACACATGCAAGACATGTTTTGTAAATGTTTTGTCTTTTATTAGCTTATAAATGCAATCACGTCAGAAAAGCTGCGTCATTAATCAACAAACACGTGACACGTTCTATGAAAATGGAGATTGGGTTATTCCGCTGGTAAACGTTGTTCTTTGATACCTTAATGCGCGTCTGTCCTTTACTGAGTTGCAGCAGCTGTTCGCACGTCAAACTGTTCCCATCCACGACGATCACCTTTAGTGAACAAACACAGAAACAGCGAACAACTAAAGTATCTTTCTATCGATGAGGCTAATATATAAATAGCATACAAAGCGCCGTAACTAAACTAAGCAAAATTAAACTGACACGGTTTAGTTTTTGACGAACTGACCAATGGACAAGCAAGACGAGACTATTAGTCATTGGTTGACGCGTACGTAAGGGTATAGTCACATAGGCCACCGACGCCGTTAGACAATACCTACTGTAACTGTTAGACTGTACCTACTGCTTCCCCATTGGTCAGTTCGTCAAAAAACTAAACTATGTCAGTTCAGTTCAGTTCAGTTGCATCGCTCTGTGCGTGTTTTAAAAGCCTGACGTGTGCGATGAAATGGAGAAGTGTGAAAAATACGAAACTGGAAGACGACGTAGGCCTACTAACTATTAGTTACTGCTAAAAAACTTAATTCATGAGACGAATTTTTGTCAAGATTTACGTTCACATTGAAACCAGTTCTATCTTCTCAGTTCTGCTTATAAGTTTGTCAAGTGTTCCGTTGCTAATTATTGCTTTTTTACGTGTCTGTAGTTTTTTGGACGTTTATCTTTCATGTTCTATATTTGCGTTTGTTTATGCGATACAAATGTACTTACTTACTTACCAAAACATTGCTAAAATTGGCAGGTGTTACACTGCGTTCGTAGGCCAGCGTTGTGAAGTCCACACCCCTTCATGGAAGAACGTTCCAAACATTGATTACACCTTATACCCCTTTTACACGATCAAGCAAACATCGAGCAGACATCGAGCAAACGTCCAGGAAACTTCGAGCAAACATCGAGCAAATATAAAGCATGCATAAAGCATAGCAAACATCGAGCAGACATCGAGCAAACGTCGAGCAAACGTCGAGCAAACATCCAGCAAGCATCGAGCAAACATCGAACTGGCTCGTCCAGTTAACATTCAGCCAGCTCGTCAAGCTAGCTTGATCGTGTAAACAAAGTATTAGTCAGAAAGTTTTTTACGAAGACTGCTTGCAGTGCCCTTATTTCAGTAAATCATGAGGGTCTCGGTACTAAGGTACTATTTACTAAGAAAAAATGTAAATCTTTACTACTTAGTTTTCGTCGACCCATCCACTTCTCTTAAATGACGCCATTGATTGCTTAAACAACAGAAATATGTTCACAGTTTGTAACAACAAAGCCACGAAAAATTTACGTATTAAGTAAACTTTTTGCTATTTTACACAGAATAAGTGACAACGGTAAAGTTAGAATAATGGCCTAATAATAAAGATGACATTTTCTGACCTTTTTAGAAGACAAACTGCCACAGCTGTAGTACAGTGTTAAGTAAGTAACAAACAACAGATCATGTTATTTTGTCTAAGCTCATAATACGCCGTCACTGAATTATTGTTATTTCAGTATCACTAGCACCTTACTGTTTATCGCTTAAGAAAATTTCACTAAGCTATTTCGACAATCAAAATATTTCGGTGGTCGGTAAAACTGGAAGAAAAAACCACCATAATACAGGCCTAACTTCACAACTTTGTTGCCGATTGTTAACAATTTTAAATAGCAGACTTTAAGACAAATTAACAATAAAATAAGTAATAAGTTACTCTAGCACAATAAACGATTGGTGAGTGTTAAACCAACTTGAACTTATTTTACGCTTGCCGACGACAGGGTCGTGTAGCTTACACTGACAGTAGTTTTAACCGGTAACTTATCGCCACTGACCTACGGTAGACCGTATGACAAAGCCACTGCAGATATAGTCAGAACGTATGCCAATGTGGACAAATGTTTGTTTTTGGTTACAATCAAAATTAATGTCGTTACAATCGGTTAGATTGCCACAAGAGATAGATGAAGGTTTTTCAGTTAGAATGGCAAACAGTTCTCGATGTTGAGAACAGCATCCCGTTGCCATGCCAACGCAAAGGATACCCGTTGCTGGCGACGGCTGACCCGTTACCGGCGTGGTTACACACATCTTTACTTCGACACACTAAACTGTCGTCCGAGCCGCTTAGCACTGTTAATATAGATCACGCGGTAGATCATACTTTTCGAACAAAATAATTTAAATAAATAAGCTGATGACAGACTTTTGGCAATGTTTTTCGTCATGTCGCATGTTGTCTGAAAGTTATAGAAGCAGGCAGATTTTTGAGTTATCGATAAATTACATTTTCTCAGAAATGTACTACGTAACTAGTCATTTTGCAAGGTAGTGTAGCGACAGTATTAAAATAAGGTGGGCAAAACTATAGTTATTAACGTTTTTTCACGATGTTGCCCGCCAAAAATTATTAAAATCAACCAATGTTCGACGGAGTTATTTAAAAATAAAAGTGGCTCAGTTTTTGAGACACTTGTAAAAACACTTGTAAAACTGTAAAAATTATAAATTAATATCGAACAATTTTATACTATAAAGTATTCGAACAACAAATAAACATGAGTGTGTAAAATAATCAAGTTATACAATTTTTTCAATTCAAAGACATAGGCAATATTGAGTTTTGTACTAAGTACTATATCAATGATGTATAAGCCCAGAACAAGTGGATAAAATAGCACCATAAATAATGACAACGGTACTCACTGGTTTAGTGGATTAATTATCTTGATATGGCGACAATGGCAATATATCTTCCGCGCCTTTCTGAGATTGGGAAGCTATTTCTGTCCAAACTTGTTTACTTCATCTACGGTTATAGTGTACTTTATCGGTCCGAATTCCGACGAATTTACTAGACGCAGCAAAACAATCTGGAGTTGTGCTGACTTAGAGGTGAGCGGACCGTTAATAATATGTCAAGAATAATAAAGCTTACTTCGCTATGCTTTAAGCTGAAAATTATTTACATGAGAAATTAAAATAATGATGCACAAATGTTACCAAAATGCTTTCTGCTATATTTTAGGTCTACATGTCAGCACGTGTACAAAGATGTTTTACGCCAAAAACATTCTTACGGAAATTTGCAAAATATTTTTGCACAATATTTACTGTTGTTACAAAAAGTAAAATTATCATGCAATGTTTTGCCGTCGTACGCCCATACGTCACTCGTGGTTAAATTATTTTATGTTGTACTTATACAAATTTTCGACAAAAGTGTTTTAATATAGGCCTAGGCTCATCGCTTCACAATTTTTTGTGACATTTTTTCGTGTAACAACTGTTAGGCTATGATTGACCATGCTAAAAATTTTGAAGATTTTACAAGTTCTTAAACGATTTTTGTCGCAAAATGTATATAAGCCTAAGCAATTTGGACACGATTACGCGGAAAATGGAACGATACAAATATTTTAGAACTTTTTTGCAACACATTTGTTTTGCTCGTAACCGAAGCCTTATTCCAAGTGTTAACATCAACAGTCGACTTAAATTCTTTCGCACTCGATGACGACGTGTTTTCCGCATGACTCCAGCGAGATTAAAGTGGGCCTCATTAGGTACAAGGTGCTCCAAATGCCCGGATAAGACTGGTTTGGCAGTTTCATCTGTTTATTTTCCAAGTTTTTGCTGTCTTGTTTTACAGCTAAAGAGAAAGAGAAACTAGTGTTTTGTAGTTTAAAAACAAACTGAGATCAGTGCGTGCCAGTGTCAGATTACATTTCATCCTCCAGTTTAACTAGTGGATGGGTAGCCGCCAAATTGGTAGGATACAGCAAGAGGTAGATTTACACTTATACCCCGTTTACACGATGAAGCTAGCTCGACGAGCTGGCTCCAGTTAGCTGGACGAGCGAGCTCGGTGTTTGCTCGAGGTTTGCTTGATCGTGTAAACGGGGTATTAGTCAGAAAACAGTTTCAAGTGTGCAAGTCTAGTTTTTACGCGCAACAGCAGAATGCTTCGCGCGTCTTAGCCATGGCCTGGGCATCTGTGTGTCCGTGTGTCTGTGTCACACTCTGCAGTCCTATCAAAACGGTGCAAACTAGGACCACGAAGTCTTTACTGTGGGCTGCCGCAACGACTGTAGTTTATGGTGACAAAATTTCGTGCCCCTGGGTGAGAAGGTTCCCCTCGAACGAGGGCGTCAAAGAAGGGTACCCCCTTAAAAACGTTACTTATTTTGCTGCTATTGACTTGTCTGGTGTGAAAACGGTTGCAGATAGGTCCAGACATGATGCTTATGATAACAAGCACTAATAACGGGCTTTTTAGATTTGTCAGCATCGATAACCTTGAACGACCCTGAACCCTTAAAATCGGGGTTTATAGTGAAATTTTTTTTTGCAATGTTTGGCTGCAGCGTACATTTCAAACGCGAATTGCGACGAAATGGCTGGAGATTGACCAAAGCAACCTGCATATGAAATTTTCAGCATTAAACGCAGATTTTAGCAGTCCAAGTGCCGACCCCTAGATCCAAGACTTAAAGTAGGCCTACGCAGGCGCGCGTCAAAGAGTGGTAGCCCCCAAAAGTGGTTATTTAACCATTATTAGCTCGTCTAACGTGACAACAGTTGCAGATAGGCTCAAACATACTGCACGTTATAACAAGCATTAGTAACCAGCTTTTTAAAGGTGTCAACATTGATGACCTTGAATGACCTTAAACCCCAAAAATAGGGAGTTTCGTGTATTTTTGCAATTTTCAGCTGCGGTGCACATTTCAAGAGTGAACTGCGCTGAAATGGCTGGAGATAGACCAAGTCAACCTGCGAACAGGAACTGCTAAGGTGCCGCGCGTCTCATCAGCTTTGCTCAAATTACTTTGTTTAAAAACCTCACGTCCTTAAGGTTGTGGAAACCAATACAAGCACAGGAAGCAGAAATAAGACTCCGAACAAAAACATGCATATTGAATCAAGCGAGTTGATTTGAGAAGAGTAGATGATGGCGACGGTAGTGTTGTTAGTGTTGGCCTATTAATCGCACGTCAATGAACGAATAAAAAAAGCAATATTAACGCTTTCAGTGTTTTTCTTATGAAATTAGGTATACATTCGTTTTTCCAGAAGTCGCGAACGCACTAGCAAATGCATTAGAACACCAAGACACATGCAATTATTTGTTCTTGATCATTCTAGCGTCCGTTGCCAAAAAACAAAAAAAAATATAGGAATGTTGTACATCAATCATGACACAAAATATAACAAAATAACCGAAACAAAAATAGCAAGCAAAAATATTATGAAACTCATCAAAATTTCGTAAGAAGCGATCAAACGATTAGAATAAACAATCCTGTAAGAACCGTATGAGCCTCCCATGTGCCCGAATTCATTGAACTCAAATACTCACTGCCAAAAAGTCCAGATTTAAATTCTGTGAATTATTCAGTGTGGGGGCATTGCAACAGACAGCATGGTCACAGAATCTCAGAAAATGACCAACTAAAAAGTGTGCTAATCGAATGCTGGCCTCCCACCAGGGGCTACAGGCCTCCCACCAGCTAAATCCGGCCCTGGGGTGTTTACACGATCCAGCAAACGTCTAGCATTAGCACGTGTATTTTGAATACAACTGCTAAAAGTTTGCTGGACGTTTGCTAGATCGTGTAAACACCTCATTAAAAACCGCAAATCGTCATTTAGAAAATGTTCAAATAGCTACAACTAAACGTGTTCGCACACACGATTTACTAAGAGTTTTGTTTTTATTTCAACGAAATCTCCTGCTGCTGCCTTGCGAAAAATTGCGTTTATTTTGAAAATATACAAAATATTTGACTTGCTTAACGTTCACGCATTAAAAATAGTTCTCGTACCACATTTATACGAGTCGCGTTGTTTTTGTTACTGAAAATAAAACATAACGTTCAGTAAAGTAGCCTACGCGATTGATTTAAATATCAGACAAAAGGACTAAATGGTGCGCAAATATACATTCTGTGTCTTGTCAGACATATAGCAAATATATTTTGAGCGATGACGAGGCCCCCAAACGTCGCGGGGCCCGGGGAAATTTACCACTTTTCCTTCTCTCTCGACGGGCCTGCTAATCAGCCACATCAAATCTTCACCCACAGCCAATAAGCGACGCATAGGCTTAAAGATTAGACGATATCAGAGCATCGTGACAAACACGCTGCCATCCCTGGCCTCGGTGAGGACGCTGTTACCATGGAGACGGCACGTGACTATGGTCGGTACACGCCATTGGTCGTCGTGCCAGCGCGGATGGCGGTTGAAGTCCCGCAGTTCGTGCATCGCGTAGCCGCCGAGGTGTTCGTAGGTGAGCCCAGTCGTCTCCAGCACACTGTCTGGAGTAGCATAACGACGAATGACGAGGTGTTCGTAGTAGCGGCCGAGCGAGCCGTGGCACGGTCGACGCCGGTGGGCGACGGACGGGCGTCGGCAGGGCGGCGTCGGCAGCTGACGGACGAAGACACGGTGCTCAGCGGGCAGCGGAGGTGGTGGCGACGGTGGGGATGGCCTGTCCAAGGCACGACCACCAAGGCGGTCCAGGGCACCTGCTCGCGGTCGCGGTCGGTCTAAGCTGCCGCCCGGGGAAGACGTGGTGAGCTTGGGCAGCTGACGACGACGCGTGGGTACGGACGACATGACGCTGCAGTTGTCCCCGCTAACCGCCTTTCACACATGTACAAAGCTGGGGCGTAAATTTCTGTATGGTATTCATTGGATACTAAACCCAAAACATTTTAAAACCTTAAAAACCTTTAAAATGTTTTTTATAAAACTAAAAACTTATAACTTTTTTTCAAAAACCTAAGTTTTCCACCCCTGCATGTGTACAAAACACGCACAGACACTTGAGCTCCGGTGGGGGTCTACTACTTATTACGAATAGTTGCCGAGTTGCCAATTACTGAAGCTTGTGTTTAACTAATCCCCCGTTTACATGAGGACGCTGGCTCTACAATCGCACATCGTGCGCAGCACACGATATGCACAGGTATGATTCGCTGACAGCCAAACCTACATTTGAGCCAGCGGTTCCAACAAAGCCTGCTTGATGAGCGCCTGATGTTTGCACGACGAGCGATTTAATAGCGCACGAGAGAGCGCACGACGAGCGCACCTAAAGTCAGCTTCTTCGTGTAAACGAGGTATAAGTGAAAACTGAAGATGGACAGAATGCGGCAAAAAGTATTCTTCAGAGTTGTTTGCCATTTTTTCAGCAACCGATCGGAATTTTAACGCAAAATTTTATACACTCATTACCAATTCTGTGATTTGCTGTTTACTTTTCTCTGCTTGTCTTAGTAAACAGCATGTTATCGGTGATCAGTGTGCTCTTTGCTGTTTTTTTATCTGCTGAAACGATTCAACAGAATGCAATAACTCTACCGAGTGATCGATAATACCGTAGCGTGGCTGGCAGTGTCGTGATCGTCCGAGGCATGCACGCGGCTACTGGCTGAGCGCTGATCAAGCGGCAGGTCATAAATGGAAGATTGTCGTCGAACTGGTGAAGGTTTGACTGCAGCTGTAACTGACTGCTGCCTCTCGCTTGTTCGCTCGAGGTCAACTGCTACTGTAGCGACTCCTGCGTCCATTTACGTTAACACAAATAACGTTTCTTTTAATCATTAGCGAACGCTAAATGCACATTACAGTTTAAAAGTTTTCAACTAGTAACTTAGTAATATTCCGAACTTTCGTCCACTGGGTTATTACGGCCATAGATCGCCGTAACGTTCTGGGTTAAAGTTATTAAACTGCGTCGCCTAAAAATTGACTCGGTTTTCCGTCGTTACTTGCTTGTATTTTACAGTTAAGAGCAGCATATTTTGGCGTCTCAGATTCAGTTAGCGACATTGTGCACTTTACAAATTGCTATATTACAATATAATTATTATTAGCGTTAACATTCGTTAAACTCGCTGACCTCGTTTACTGTTCACTGGCGCGTAAGACGCTTCGTCGGTGGACGCGGCCGAGTTCGAGTTCTGAAAACAACGCACACAAATATCAGAAAACAATAGATAAATACGAATTACTGGAAAACACAAAGAATGCATGAACGAGATTTTATCATTCTGGGTCTCGGACGTGGACAGAAATGAATGACGTATGTATAGTCAACATTTCAGAGAAGCTAGTACGATACGACACGATTTGGATTTGCACTAGAAAAGTGACAGACAAGTTGTCAAATTAATCCAGCACATTTAAATTGTCACATCTAATGGTCACAGGTTGTGTGTCCCTCAAATTAATCTCGAAGCAATCATGCAGCCTAAGATTGCAATTAGAACTACAAGGCAAAAAAGAAAAGCCTAAAAAACCTAATAATATCATGTATTGTTTATCGTTATCACGGTTTTCACGCAAGCATAAATAGCTACAGTAGTTTTGCTCAATGAACTAGAAAGCAGTCATAGCCCACACACCTCCGACAAGGCAATGTTGTTTGCTAGGTGACAGCACAATCTTCGGTTTTGCAGCGGTTTCCCTTATGCCCCATTGAAAGCAATAGTAATGCAAATTTCAAAGTAATTCCTTTCGGATCACCCCCAAAACTGAATCAGTGGTAGTTTGTGCCATGCCCGACATACCCTTAAAATTTCAGAAAGATTCGTCCATAACTTTCTAAGTTATCTTGCTAACACACAGACAGACAAACAGACAAACAGACAGACAAACAAAGTCTGGCAAAAACATTACCTTCTTGGCGGAGGTAATTAACAACGAATTTTTCTGGAAAGTTTAGACAAGCGTCTTACAGGTGTGAGCGGCGGTGATAACGGACTCGTCAGTGACTGATCGACAATCGTTGGTCGGCATGACAACCGTCGTGGCGTTGCCATGACAACGCTGTTGACCACGGGCAAAGTGCGTCGCCTGGACTCCAGGCTCTGTATCTCGCCGTTGCCGGGCGAAGGAATATCGCTGACGTCATTCGTTCTGTCACTGGACAACGGCACAAATCACGTACGCAATAGATAATTTTCAATAATTTTTTCAGTGTTTTTTCTCTGCGTTGTATATTGTCTAACGTTATCGGTGAATTAAAGATTGCCATTTCTTCGTCGTCTCTGTAATACAGGAGCAAAGATGGCGGCGTCTAGCGCCGATAATTATACAGTCGTCCGTCCAGATGCCGACGGTTTATAGGCGCCGAAAGTAAACTCGGCCTAAAATAGTTTAGTGGGCGCTGGAACCGGCCGACGTGCCTTAACTGCTGGGGCCGGCCGGCTCGTGATTTGCCACTTGTATATTGGTCTAACCTAGTATGAACGGTACACTAGATAGTAGATAGTAGTAGATATGTGTTACTTTCTTGAGCTTTTCGATGTCCGGTGACCTTTATTGGTCATTCCAGCTGGAGAGCGATATAGCAATTACTTCTACCCTGTAGAACGTTTGCATAAAAAATTTATATTTCCTGCGCCCGTTTGTTTTTTCAAGGTAGAAGCCCACACGCGACAGACGGACGGACAGGACAGATGGACACGTGAGATCCGTAATTATCATAATTATCATCATCATAATCATTTTATAGTGCGCCGTTTACAGTAAAGATAAAGGACAACGGTGCATTACAATGTTTCTCTACGCATACATAAAACTAAGAGTTAAAAACAACATAAAATAATATGTTTTCAACTGTCGCTTGAAAATGCTAAAAGTTGCTGCAGATCTCAGTTCATGAAAAAGAGTGTTCCATGCTGCTGGTCCGGCGTGTGAAAAGGATTGTTCACCGAATTTCGTTCGTAGTTGGGGCAAGATGTACACTGTGTCTCAAAAAAACATCCCCGACATTTTCGACTGTAACTTGAAAACCAATTACAGATGTTGACAATTTTCGGTACAAATATTCCTGACACAACTTGCCATCAAATGACTATTCAGTTTCCCACTTCACTCAACGTTTGTTTCTGCACTACCTGGGGAAAGCACAACCAGTGAAATATCACTTTTTTATCCAATGCAATATGTTTGCTTAATTAACATAACGCGTAAAAACACATTTTGTTTACATTTTTGACAGTTTGACTGACATTTTATCCAGTTGTCCATTTTTTAACTGCCTGCAGTAAAATTGCATGAAGTGTTGGCTCACTATGCGAACACAGGCAAGGAGACGCTTTCTCCATTCATTGACAGCAGTATCGATAATGTTCTGCTGCAGACCAATCCAGGCTGTACGAGTCACTTCTTGACTTCACAAACATTTCTAAACTTTATCTGTCAGATATACTGCTGCATGACAGTCAAACCCTGTAATAGATCGGCTGTTGGGGCCCCCAGATTAGTATAGAGGGAATTTATCGACGTTTTTACGCGCGAAAGCAGCTGTGCTTTCAGCGCGTCTTAGCCATCGCAATTCTGTCCGTCCGTCCGTCTGTCCGTCTGTCTGTCACACGGGTGGATCAGGCAAAAACGGTCCAAGCTAGGATCTTCAAATCTTCACCATCGGCTGCCCGGAAGACTCTAGTTTCAGGAACCGTAAAGCTTTTCCATAAATTCGAAGGGGGTTACCCCGAACGAGGGCGCTAAATGAGAGGGGGGTGGTCAAAATTTGCGATTTTCGGCCAAAAACTCGCTGTATCTCAGTAACGGTGCGAGATAGGGCTTAGGTTACGATTAATCACTAATA
>Ga0056128_1008303_pt1 | contig 13093 bp, 8 predicted proteins | sample WorMetLIZISLAND2_FD_71113 | JGI IMG/M metagenome (GOLD analysis project Ga0056128, IMG submission 71113) | Marine gutless worms symbiont microbial communities from Max Planck institute for Marine Microbiology, Germany - Olavius geniculatus... ...
AGGGGAAGGAGAAGGGGAAGGGAAAGGGAAGGTGGAAGGAAGATAGCTTATGAAATGTTGGACGGACGGACGCACGGACGCACCTACGCACGCACGGACGGACGGACGGACGGACACAAAGGTGATTTTATACTCTGTCCAATGCTGCTATGCATAGCATTTGACAGACAATAATGTGACTGCGAGTAGTCTAGTTCTGCGATTTAAGAATCGGTAGTATTTTTTCATAGTTTCTGCTAACGTTACTGTTAGCACACTTTCTTTCCTCCAATGAAGTCTGGCGCCATCCGTAAGCTCACCCGTGAAGCTTTAATGCATTAATGCAATTTTTTGCGGCAGGGATATGACGGGAGTCAACTCGGGCGAGCTGTACATGTCTTTCAAGTCCATCTTTCAAGACGTTCGCGACGCGGTCGATTTCGTTCATATGAACGTGAGTCTGTTTATTATCCGCAGGTTGAGGAGCTTCGTAGGCAACAAATGTCTGTAAAAATAGACGCATAGGTCGAGAAGCACACTTAACAGAAACCAGTAGAAGTGACGTAGGCAAGACCTTTTCAGACCAAAACTAAGACCGGATTTTATTGAAAACCAGGACCAGGAATTTTTTTCACAACCAACGCCGATACTGACGTGTCAAGACCAAAACATTTACTGGGTTGAAAACTTGATCACTGATAGAAACGACTGACAACAGAGATCCTTAACTTTCGTGCATGACTGCTTTATAGGTCCGAGCGGTCTGCAGATACACTGTATATAAATTATCGGTATGTCAATATATTTCGGTTGTTGCGGTTCAATCAAACCTCGCTCGGGTTATTTACGAGCAACCTTGAGCAAGTTGCTAACCTGTGTGCTTAGGCCAACTCAGTCTCCTACTCTCAGCGGGACGGGAAATAAGTAGCAGTTTACGGACTACAGGGTGAAAGCCTAGCGTTGCTCATTGGGTCGGTGGTATGGTTGCTGGCTGCACTGCAGGTTCAGTTATTCGCTGATGCGGGCAATGGATGACCGCATAGTGCGCTGTGGTATTATTAGCTCATGCCAATCAGCTGCCACTTCTGAAATTGTAGAATAGAATAAAATTTTAAGTACAAGCTGCTTTGTAGCTTGTACGCAACGAGTGGCATTGTAGTTGCGGTGTTTGTAATAACAGGGGAAGCTGAAAGACACGACACTGGCGCGTATGGAAGAGTTGGTCGTCAAAGATGCGAGACTTCCCGTTCTACTAGACAGGTCAGACACTATTTACTTGGCGCAATATCACATGCCAGTAGGCTTGCGACTGCCAGCGGACAGACGGACACGCATGCAGACCGAGTCGGTTACAGACACGTTGTCTGACAATAAGGGTCGCTTATAGCTTGCAGCGTCGCTGGCAAATATCGCTCGTAAACATTTATACGATTATGCATGCACTCAGTATTTTAATTGTGTTAATTTTAAACCACACTGACTTTTTGTGGCGTTTTGTGGTTTTTTTGTCACTACACCTTAATGTTGTGCGTTCAACCCTCGTTTGTAACGTTGTACTTTGGGCACAAGTAACAAAATGTCACCTATAGATTTTTACGTGAATTATCTGTTTGTGTGTGTGTATTCTGGGTCGCGTTAGGTTACGTTCTCAGGCCAAGACATTTCTCCTGACCAACAGCAAATACTTCTACACCGATGTACGTGCGTTTTTATTCACACTTTCAATAATTTTATGTGTTTTTTTAATGATTTTCTGTGAGATTTTTTTCATCTGTCCGTCTGTCTGGCTCGTACCGGCTTTGAAGTCAAAAATTAAAACGTAGTAAAACCAGCATCGATGAGAACCTTTATCGGGGCGCTAGTAACCTGTGTGAAAATTTTCAGTTTTGAAAGTCAGAGGCTAGACGGTTGCATAATGTGTCGGACTGGGCCGACATATTTTAGTTATACTCTTTGCTAAGTGAAAGTTAAATTATTGTTTTTACTTTACGTAGGTCTGTAAACTGTAAAAGCTTTTTTTGCCATAATCACCATAATAGTTTTTAAAATGTAATTTTTTTCACTTCGTTAGCCTTATCCAGCTAAACTTTTTTCTATAACATTCTCATTTAGCTCGTCTTCGTCGTTTTCACCTCCGCACTTTTTGCCTTTGTCATTTCTTCGTCTTTTCAGTTTACTCTTGTCTAGTATTTTATATGTATGCCAGTATAGGCGGTCCCGTAAGCGTTGTGTTGTCAACTTGTCATGAGGTCTCTCCGTCTGTCCGAGCATCTGTGCGTTCGTCTGTCATATTCTTTTTTTCTATCTCATACGTGCATGAACATATTTTCTCCAATTTTTTTCGACATTTTTGTCAGCAGTACATTTTTGGAAAGGATGAAGTATTTAGGTTTTGGCACGAAAAGGTCAAAGGTCAAGGTCACAGCCTGTGTTGAAAAGCAGTCGGAAGCATACATGTGTGACGTCTGTGCATACGTCCAGTTTAGTAGGCCTATAGAAACGCTGCGGTGTATTGTAGCAAATTATGAGTTACCTGCTCAACGATGGAGAAAAGGTTCAAAATTTACAAAGTTTAACGTTAAAATTTTTTTTACGTTTCATAACATTTTTACCGTACCGTCAAAGTTGAATTTCACTAATCAGCTGTTTTTGTGTGCTTTGGCTCGTACTTGACTTTGGCAATTGGCATGGCGCAGATCGAGATTTCAAGTTCGAACTAAACTAATCTAGCCTAATTATCGTTTATGTTGACATACATCACTAATCGTTATTAATTTTATAAGCTTACCATCTGACGATTTTTCGGCTAACTTTCGTAGTTGTAATATTTTGTTGTTAAACTTCTTGTTCATGTTGAATTTGGTTATTTTACCATGAAATATGTCTTCTAGTAAAAATTTTACGAATTATGATAGGATTGGCGATAGAAACGTTTAAACACAGACTCCTTTCCATGCAGGGTCTCAGAAATAAGGGAACGCCTTATTTCTTGGAATGAAGAGAGGGAACAACGTTCCTCAGCGATCAGTGCACCCTCAGTTTAAGCAATGCGTGTATGTAGTCATAATATTGAAGTTGCGTTTTGACTGATGTTCAATGACGAATGCTGTTTTTAATGACGATACTAACCCAGTTACGGGAGCGTTCTTTCTCCGTCCGCCATCCAAGTATTTGGAATCATTTCGTTCCACGTCAGGAACCTTCGCTTTGCTCCGGTTTTTTTTCAAAATTAAGACTTAGGCTTTACCACCGCGTTACTCGACTGCAGTTTAGGCATTGTGCTGCACTGTCCGTTATCATCAATCAGATCTAATCTAATGATTAGGGTTACGATTATTGTTGAATACATATACATTCATCATCATCATCATCAGAACGCGTAGTCGGCGGTGGACCGATGCGCTCTTCACCATTCACGATCATCAGCGCTCTCCAGGCCTCCCAAGCAGTTAAACGTGTCGCCGCTTTCAGAACGTCACGTGACCAGGTACATCACAGTCTTCCTGGCTTTCTTCTCCAGCCAGGATGTGGTACCATGCCGGCATGTGACTCAACCGATGCATGAAGGACGTCATGTGCTGGAGTGCCTTCTGGCAGGCGTCTGACATGTCCGAACAGAGCCAGTTTTCTGTCATTGATGACTGCACGTATGTCTGGTAGACCTGTCTTTTCGGTGACTGCCGATCGAGTTGGTTACGAAGTCTGACCACTAGATGCCTAGAATGCGGCGCTAGCACTGCTTGTAGTCTTTTGCCATAAGCCTTGAGGATGGTCAATGTGTCAGCTCCACGAAGAAAGGATGATTGGTCACAAGATGTGTATATTACGATTATTGTTGAATACATAGGCCTATACATTAGCTGTGAGTTTCTCGTCATTTTAGTTTGAACTCAGAAATTAGTTTGAAATTGAACATAATTAATCATTCAATTTACGTTTATTTCAGACGCACAAGTCCACAGACTAGCTACACAATAAAAAGAAATGAAATAAAACAAAAATTAATTATACTTGACATACTTGACATATTTCAAAAAGTTAGTATTTCTGTATATCTTTATTTTATCGTTCGTACTAGCAAAAATTAATATTCTGTTTGACTTTTAACGGTCAATCGCGTGATTAGTCGTTAATTTGCGCGTGAATTGCGTGCAGGGTCGCGATTGGTTGTCGTACTTCGACTACATCTTGGTAGACGCCAACAAGCCGAGATTCTTTGCTGAGGGCAACACTCTTCGTGAGATCGATACGGTGAGTTAGCCTATCGAGTGCTTGTTAAAAAGCAAACCCCAAACTTCCAGAAATTTTCTACCTTTATCACATTATTAGCTTTTTGTGAAAATTTGTTCGCTAGCCAAATTAGCAATAAACCTGAAAAAGACTGATTGTAACAGATTTTGTAATCCCATCACATCCTAAACGCGTATTTAAGTATTTTCTAAAGCTGACCGTATTTCACAAGGTAGTGTAGCAACGCATTGCAAATGTGATGGGATTTTTAGTGATGGATAATTGCAAATTTGACGCAGAGTAAGCATGCATCGGTAAACTAATTTTAAAAATAGGTAAACGTATGACGTACGATAACTTTGGGACCTACTTTTTACTAAGTTTATTCTGTGTCTATCAGCGTCAATTAACATAATGTAATGAATTTGCGCTGACATTAATTGTATTGTGTCAGTCAATGCACTTTTTATTTCAACTTAATCTTAAAAATTAATAGTTAATTTGAATAAATTAGCTGATTATGTAGGCGGCTTACAGTCGGGGCTTGCCGTTTAAGGCGATCGATCGGTCGATCGCTTTAATCGATCGCCTAATTGCTTGCCAAGCTCAATCGATTTTTATGCGCGATAGCAGAATGCTTCGCGCCTTAGCCATGGCCTGGGCGTCTGTCTGTCTGTTCGCAACACTGCTGTACTGTATCAAAACGGTGCAAGCTAGGATCACGAAATCTTTACTATTGGCTGCCCCAACGACTCTAGTTTTTTGGTGACAAAATTTTGTGCCCCTGGTGAGGGATTCGCCTCGAACGAGGGCATCAAAAAGGAGTACCCCCTAAAAAGACCCTATTTTGCCGCTATTGGCTCGTTAGTGTGAAAACGGTTGCAGATAGGTACAAACATGCTGCTTATCATAATGATCACTGGCGACAGGCTTTTTACATGCATCAACATCGATGACCTTGAACGACCTTAAACCCCCAAAAGGGGTTTTAGTGAATTTTTCGCAATGTTTGGCTGCAGCGCACATTTTAAAAGTGAATTTTGACAAAGTGCCTAAAGATAGACCAAGACAACCTACATATGAAATTTTCAACATTAAACGCTGATTTTAGCAGTCCAAGTCCAGACCCCCTTACGTTCAAGGAGGCCTGCGCGTGAAAAAAGTTACCACTCTAAAAAGTAGTTATTTTACTGATATTGGCTCGTTCAGTATAAAAACAGTTGCAGATATGCACAGATATTTTGCCTATCAAAACAAGCACTACTGACGAGCTTCTTAGAGGTGTCAACATCGATGACCTTGAATGACGTTGAACCCCCAAAATAGGGGTTTTAGTGAATTGTTCGCGATTTCGGACTGTGACACACATTTTAAGACTGAATTGCGTCGAAATGGCTGGAGTTAGACCAGGACAACTTGCGTATGAAATTTTTTTAGCATAGAACGATCCAAGTTTCGACATCTTAAAATGAAGGAGTCATCTATACAGAAGCTTCAAATTTGAGTACTCTTTCAAGACGCATTAATATCTTATTGCTGTACATTGATTGCCAAGGTGGCAGGACCACTGCTATCGCGCGTCACGTGTACTTGTAAATTACTTGTAAAGTCAGACAGCCGGTAAACAACGTGTCTCACGATGCTGCAAGCGCGGCACACGACGTACTGCGGTCAGACAGACAGACAGACAGTCAAACAACACAGCAGTTGGCAATAAGGGTTGGTTATTGCTTGCCACGTTATGTTGCATGTTTTTTTCTTGTATAATGTATAGGCAACGAGTGAGCAGAAAATTGGCGTGCACACTGGCCCATTGAGAACTGGACACGTATACTCGGGAGGTAAGCCCTTACATTAATCAGTCTCAAACAAGGATCCTCGACATTATCGACTGTAACTTGAAGAAAGTCAGATTGTAATAATTTTCGTACGAATATTTCCGACAGAACTGGCCATCAAACGACGATCCAAGTTCGCACCTTATCAAACATGTGCGTCTGCACTACCTGGGGAAAACGGAGCACGCGAAGTAGGAGTTGAAAAAAATAAAAGCGTCAAAAACATCCGTCAAAAACAAACGTTGGGTAAAGTGAGAACTTCAGTGAATGGTCAATTGTATAAAAAATATTCGTACCAAAAAATATTAAAAATTTTAAATTTGTAAATCCTTCTTCAAGTTACAGTTGATAATGTCGGCGATCCTTTTTGAGACACAGATTTATCCATGTACCCACAGTAGCCTACTTGCATGACGGCGTCGGCTTGCATGATGTAGGCCTAGTGGTTAACGCGTTGGTCTCGATTAACGAATAAACTTGTTGTACTCCGGTCCCACGTAGAGCAGAGATGGAAGTGGATCATCTTTTGTGATCCATGACCCAAGTGACCCATCGCAAACTTGGCCCATGATCCACATGACCCATGACCCATGATCCATGACCATTACATCATTTCGTTCTACGCATGGGACTGGAAAGGGCGCGGCATGATGGTACATGGACAACCCTCATTATTCTCGGTCTTGAGAACCAAAAATTGTAGACTAAGACTAAGCCTCCATCTATGATAAAAAGTAAGCCTACGCTAAATAGTGACCAATCGTAGAGAAAAACTAGAGTAGGCAGCCTGGTATTAAGATTAAAAAAAACAAAAAATGCAGTGCAGTCCGTTGACAAAAAACAAATTTTCATACACAAGTTTGGGCCTGTCGTGAAGATTTGTTTGTGTCAGAAAATTTTTGCCCCAAAACGCAAAACCTGGAAGAAAAAAATCCTCCATTCTGGAGAAATTCAGAGCAAACTGAAATTGTGAGCACCCTTATTTTTTTCTCTCAGAAATGTTCCAGCTGTCTGGCAAAAAATAGCAACTTCATGCAACGCCAACATTTTTGGGCCGCGTTAAACTGTGAGCTTAAAGGTCTGGTTCTTTGGTACGTTGTGTCTGTCGTTTGTCTGTCTCTGTCTGTCACGAATGTTAAGCGTTGGTCTCACCAAAAAAACTAATTACACGTATAATTAGCCATGCGGTGGATACTCATGTGCAAAGTTCCAGTGCTAGTGCAGTGATCCAGTGGGAGGAGAACATTTTTAAATTTGGGGTTGAACGGAGAAAAGTGGGAAAATGTGCATTTTCAATCGATAACTAACCGTATCTTAGAAGCGGTGAAATATAGAGCCAAGGTTGCTGGTATTAATCAGTGATAGGAAGTCGCACAAGCCCTTTTACACGACATGAAAATCATTGACCTTAGATGATCGCAGGGGGTTAGCTATGGTACCGTAGAACAGGGCGATGACGACTTCCTATAGGCTGTCAATAGAAACCATGTTTCCGTCTGCAGCGGTTTGGCCGCAATTTTTAATAAAAGGTTTCAATTTAATGGTCACCGTATCTCAGAAACAGTCGGTCCTCCTAGTGACAGCTGGGCTTTTGTTAACCCACGACATCGCCGGTTACGTGTTATTTCGCTATTTTGTTTTGGTTGCATTACATTAAAACATGTAGGTAGTATATTTAAAATTGCAAGCTACTGCGCAGTTATTCATCATGGGTCAATGGGTCACTGGCAGTGACCAATGACCCATGTGACCCATCCAAAAATAGTGACCCATTTGACCCATGACCCATGACCCATTGACCCATTTCCATCTCTGATGATCATGACTAAACTATACTACGCACAGGTAAACCATCTCGGTATAGAACTAACCACCCAGTCAGCTCAGTCTTCCATTCTTCTGCAGAGCCGGATTAAGGCCAAGCTGGGCCGGATGCTATTGTTCAGAAAAAGATCTATTTATTTTTGACATTTGAAACCCACCAAGAGGCCTAAGACCCTCACCCCTCCCCCGCAACATAACTGGTTATGTAGCATTATAGACCTACTATAACGCAACCATGGCGAACAACCCTTTACAGATGATCAACATTTTTGCAGTTTAATATATCTCCAACTTCAATGTCACACTTGCACCGTATATAAACTGAACAGTTTTTGACGCCCTACAGCAATGCTGTACGGCGTCTATGACACGTGTTGTCGTGTGTCTGTCACTCTGTGCGTTTGTCCGTATGTCACGGATGTACTGTGGCTAAACGTACGAGATAAGGCCTAGTTTGCTATTGATCACTTATACAAAGTTACAAAGTCGCGTATTGGCTTTCAAATGACATGAAAATATTTGACCTTGAATGACCTTGAAGGTCAGTATTGCAACAAGAACTGTATAGGCTGTCACTGTAACGCGTCTTCTCTAGCGACAGCTGGGCTTCTTAATTAATAAAGTAAACGTGATCCAGGGCTGCCAAGTTACCATACGGCCGTTGCGGGTGATAATCCCTTTCTTTCATCTGCCTTTCTCTTCTTTTCCTTTCCCTTCTCTTCACTCCCTTTTCCTTTTGTTTCTTTTTTATCCTTTCCCCTTTTTTGCCCTTACCTCCCTTGTCTTAGAAGTAAGACCCCTTGAATCCAGTAGGGGTTTGCGGAAACGCTGTTAGCTTTCTGAGGGGCTCTGGGGCGAAGCCCCAGCCGAATTCGAATTTGGTGCATTTTGGCCTTGAAATATGACGTCTGGTGGGCCGGTGGCAACAATTTCAAACATTTTTGTTAGAAATACTGAGCGAATTTTAAGCAGTTTAAACAATAAAGACAAAGTGTGACCAAAGTGTGAGACATTCATCGTTAGCGGGTGATTATTGGCTGCACGGGCTAATTTAGGGTGCTACCCTCTCAGCGCGTGTGATTTATTTTCAGACCTGCGTGATCACGTTGATCTTGCATACAAGCATACATGTAGGCTCTATGAATTTGTCTTTGGAGGCTCTCCTACGCCCCCTTCCTTTCTATTTCCTCTCTTTCTTTTCCCCTTTCTTTCATCTTTTTTCATGCCATTCTTTTCTTTTTCTTTTCCCAAATCCGACTAGCAGTTGTGGGGAGCTGTAAGCTCCCTTGGCGGTGTCCGGGGGAGCCCTGGCTGCAAACGCATTTTACGCAGTTTGGGCTCTTAAAAAACACATATCGTGGCAACATTTCATGTCGTTGATGTGCAACGAAAATGGTTGTTACAAAACATTTAGTTTATTCTGTTGCCGTGGGCCTATTTCACGAATGGGCCGGTTGTTGCAGCATCCTCAGCACCCACTTTAATCTGGCACTGTCCTTCTGCGATTGGTAAATCGATTACCGGCCCGTCTGGCTGGAATTAAGGCTTGGTGTGTTCACTGTGTAACCTCATATGGCAGGTGACGCTCCGTGAGTTTGAGATAGGTTCCCGTGAAAAGGTATACACACTGCACTAAAAAGAGGGGGCCCGGATGTACATTCCAAACGTGACATTATTTACGCTAGGCCGAACACACTTCTTTCGTGCACGGTGTTATGATTGGTTGTTTGTATTTTCGTTATTTTTTTTTAATTTTAAAAGAGAAACCAGGTACAAGTCTCTTCCTGAATATGGGGCTGATTTTTTCACGTGGTGTCTGGACGCGGTGCTTAGGGAGCTGCGACGTGTTCTCGTCGCTGATTGGTGCAAAAGGTCGCGACGTGCTCTACTGCGGAGACCACATCTTTGGCGACATCCTCAAGTCGAAGAAGATACGCGGCTGGCGCACGTTCCTCGTGGTGCCCGAGATGTCGCACGAGCTGTACGTGTGGTCAGCACGCAGGGACCTACACCAGCGACTGCAGGCTAGTACGAACACTGCCACATCGCCGTCTATTCAGTCACACAAGGCGATTTCACTCGAGAAATGAAGGAGTGAAGGAAAGGGGTAAATGATGAGGAAGAAAAGTGGAAACGCGACAAAGGGAGAGAGAAATAAGAAACGAAAGGAAAGGTTAACTTGAGCCAGATTTGATTTAAAACTTTGTGATCTGATTTGTGATTCGATAAGAAAAAGTTCGCGATTTGTTTCATTTTTTTCAAACAGCAAATTTTTAATTAGTTAGTGCCTTTTTCTGCACAGATTGCCAAAGCGCATGCGTCGGCTTAGAAATGATTAACTAAATAGCAACAAACACGAGTAACAGTCATTATCCCCCCAAAAGTCACACGTGTCACATCACATCATTTTTATTATAGAATGTGCTCAAAATATTTTCCTTCAGCACGAATGCAAGCGGTGGACGTTGATGTCGCTCGCCAACAGCACTTTCAGTAACCGCTGTCCCAGAGGGGCTCACTCGTGTTGATTTGTCATTTTAATTTATCGACTTTCGATCTCAAAATGAATACGATTAAGGTTGAATGAATTACAAATTTCTAATAATTTTGTGATCTCAGTGATTTTCTGAGCCGATGCATGCGTTATCCAGTATCCGGTATGAATTCATTGCTGTAAACAGCCAAACTGCGACTTTTGCATTTCACAAGGTAGTGTAGCGACAGTATTAAGATAAGGTGGCCACAACTATAGTTATTCGTGTAAAGTTGTTTCATGATTTTGCGCGCCAAAATTATCAAAATCGACCAATTTTTCACAGAGCTAATCAAAAAAAGTGACACGGTTTTTTGAGACACGGGGTACTACTGCCCCTGGCGAATATTGGGGAGTTGAACAACAAACACTGACACAGTCACAGCCTCTGCGTTATAGGAGTTCTGGCTCGCAGGGGTAGGGAATATTTAGTGCAGTGTCTACTTGTGACTCACCAGGAGCAGCACTGATCAGCGATTTCGCGTTTCACTTATACCGAATTACATCGGTCACTTGTTGTAAAAGATGCAAAATTTGAGCTATAAATGATTTGATGTGAGATTTGCCGGTGATGGACTGCTGCAGACGCTGGAGGCCCAACTGAATGACGCATTCATTCACATGGACTCGTCGTCGACCACTGCCCCCGACACGCGCGACCTCAAGGAGGACATTCAGGTCACCTCTTATAAGATCTCTGCTATGTTCATATATCATAATAGCAGTAGTCGAGGGCAACGCGAGGGGACGCCGTTTCCCCAAATATTTTGGGAAAAAACGCAATACAAAACTTCATGTTACCAGATGCAGTTTCCGGGGTTCAAAATGCACTAAAATACGTTTGCGGACGGGGATTAGCCCCGTATCCCTCTGGGAAGCTTACAGAGCGCTTTCCATCTCCCTGGCTGAGTTAAAAGGGGTCTACTTCTATATTACTGCTGCTGTTTTTAACTTTTTCAGTAAATTTGTACTACAACGTTTGCAAGTTTATGTATAGATTAAAGGACAGCTGTTAGTGTTCCTTTCCAGGAGCATTGCTTCCTTCCAGCTCGCCGGTTGTATTATAATGTCAACAATTATTGTTATTTTTCAGCAAATGCATAAATGATTGATGGTCTGACTGGCCGACTAATTAGTTGGTTGATCGTTCGATGTTCTGTTGCTAAACGCCCGCGTGGGTTGTGAATTGACGGTGCAGAAAGTGACACACGAGATAGACTTGGAGTACGGCATCTTCGGCAGTCTCTTCAGATGCGGTACGATTCATTGATTGATTCTGGTCGATTTTTGTCAAGTAACACGCGGCCGGAGCAGGTCACCGGTCGGGAAGGCGTGAACAAGAAGAAAAGTACTTGTTAAGAACCCGGTTAATTATGAAGATGGACTAATGAGATAATATTCTGTGGGTCTCTTCAATTTCAGTTTGATTTGATATATAGGTTTCAACAATCAATGCGGTCTACAGCGTATTATGCGAATGTAACAAGGCATAATACACTGCACTATACACAGTGGCAGATTCAATGGGGGAGAGCGGGGGCGGCCCACTCCCCCATTGACTAGATGCATCTTGAAACTGGTGAAAATTCAGCACGAAAATGCACTATTTTTACTTAAAATTTCAAAAAATTTTCTGGGAAGGGGCATAGCCCCCTCCCAGACCCTTCTCCTTACCCCCGCCTTCCATATTTCAAATTTCTGGATCCGCCACTGACTGTACACTGTGTTGAAACGTACTTATTTTATGACCGTGATCGATGGCGTGTTTTGCCTGGACGCAGGCTATCTGTCGTCTCGCTTGAATGGAGTGAGATTATGGGCACTTAGGCCCTATAACACTCCAGATAGGCACCCTACTATAGTGAAATATATGAGGACTGAGTAGTCCATAATCTCCATTCCCGCTATTTGTGCTTTAATTTCCGTTGTTTTAAAGCCGAATATATAGTCTTGTATGGCGCGACTGGTTGTATGTAGGATCGCGTCAAACGTTCTTTGCCAGTCAGCTCATTCGCTTCGCGGATATTTACGCCGGCACCGTTCTGAATCTGTTGCATTACCCGTTCTGTTACCTGTTCAAAGCACCAGCGATGCTCGTATGTCAACTCTAATGCACCATTGTACATGTAGTCGGCCTACTATAGCAGCAATAGCAGTGGTAGATAGTTTGTAGCAAGCCTACGCAATTACGGGCGCATATCCGGATTTCTTGCAGCAGTCATTTTAACAAGACGCCCAGCTGTCGCTAAGGTGGGACCGACCGTACTGGTTCTCACTGACTTCAAAGGTCATCCAAGGTCGATGATTTGCAGATAACTTAAAAGTCAATATGCGACTTCCTATTAGTGATTAATATAATAACCTAAGCTGTATCTCTCACCGTTTCCGAGATATGGCCACTTATAGCTTGAAACTTTCCATTTCATAGTGTGTCATGACCCTTCAAGGTCATTTAAGGTCAATGCTATATATGTCATTTGAAAGCCAGTATGCGACTTGATGTAGTGATCAATAACAACCTAGGCCTTATTTTGCACCGTTTAGCCATAGTACATCTGTGACAGATGGACGACAAACGGACGGAGAGCCAACAACCACGTCAAAGGGTCGACCTTTAAGCTTACAGCTTAACGGTCAGCCCCAGTGGCGTCATTTCACTAAATCCTTGGGGGGTCCACTCTCTCCCCCT
>Ga0056128_1008307_pt1 | contig 13090 bp, 9 predicted proteins | sample WorMetLIZISLAND2_FD_71113 | JGI IMG/M metagenome (GOLD analysis project Ga0056128, IMG submission 71113) | Marine gutless worms symbiont microbial communities from Max Planck institute for Marine Microbiology, Germany - Olavius geniculatus... ...
AGTGATAATTTATAAACAATATAAATTGCTGTTTATCAAAATGTCACTGTGACGTCATCGGCAGTAACGTGTAACCAGTTTGTGAAAATTAAATAGCATTTTTAGCATGAACATTTTTGAGTGCTGAACAATCGGTAAGCGGTCATGTTAAAAAGTCTATAACTTCGTCGTTTTTTAACAGAATAAAATTTTACTCAGCAGTTAGATGTAGAAGGTTTCCATAAGTAAAGCTGTAAAATTTCATATTAAAATCCCAAATGGTTGCTGAGAAAACGGTGAAAAAATTTAGGGGTCCACTTTTTTCTGCCGCACCCTGTATATTTACCTCCGCCAAAAAGGTTATGTTTTTGCCGGTGTCTGTTTGTTTGTTTGTCTGTGTGTTAGCAAGATAACTCAAAAATTCTGGAAGGTCTTTCTGAAATTTTGAGGGAATGTCGGGAATGGCAAAAACTACAAATCTGATTCAATTTTGGGGGTGATCAGGAAGAAATCCTGGATTCTGGATCACTTTGAAATTTTCGCTAACACTGCTTTAAGTGGGGCATAAGGGAAACCACTGCCAAACCGAATATGGTGCTGCCACCTAGCGAACGACATGGCGCTGGCGAAGGTCTGCGGTCTCTGACTGCTAATTTCTAGTTTCGTAATTTTTGATAATAAACCATTGAGATACTTCATTTAATTAAGGCATAAGAAACCAGTTTGCAAAATTTACATAACATCAAGTACTGCTGAAGTAATTACGACATCATCAAAATGACACAGCTTATGCAAACTCTGGTCTGTGGCTTACGGAATAAACTAGCATCTAATCCAGTCTTTGTTACACAAAGTCAAAACACCCCCCCCACACACACACTGTTTTTATGGCTATTATCCCAGGAAATTCTGAGCAAAAGTTATAAGCAATGGAGCAATGGAATACGGTAGATGAAAATGAAGCGATCACTTCAGCACGCCACAATTTGAGCCAAAAAATCACTGCTGCATTGCTAGCTTCTGGATTCTTCAATACCCAGGTATCATATTTAACCAGATTACAAAACACAGATTGAACAAATTGTATGTCTAACGCCTGTTAAAAACTTCCTTTGTTTCTCATACATGAACTAACAGACATTAAAACTAGCAAAAAACAGATATCATGCAGCAATTCTAAAAAAAATACACAAAAACAGAAGCCGGCAAACTTACATTCCAGATGTTTTTCCAACTGTTGCATGGGTCCACGTAGTCGAGACTGTATCGTCTGTGACAACTCCGTGATCCGTGCAACTTTTGATGTCCGATCTGAAGCTGGAACCCCACTCAACACGGAGAAAGGCTTTCTGGATACATCGGCAAATGTCAGGTTCGATACGCCAGCTCTGTGTGACTCCAAGCCAGATTTTAAGAAGTCAAACGATGACTGAGTGTGTGGAAAAGGTTCCGTCATGTTCAGCTGATACAAAGCACGATCCGATACACTGGGAAACACAAATCACAACAAAATCTAACAAACAAAGCTAAATCAAACAAGCAAAAATACTGCCCAGTGCTGACATAATATGCAGCCATCTGCATAGCTACGATATATGTACAGAGACTACTCACCCACTGCACTGCACAAATCTGATGCTACCCCTAAAATTTTGAACTATAAATTGGCACACCAGTTACACCAGCCTTTGAGAACATTAGCACAAATGCTGTTTTTTCAAACATCTTTCTGATTTAAAGTTAGTTGTTCAAGCCTGGTAGAGGCACAAAACCCGAGGCCTACTGCAACGGCCGACGGCCACAATAAGCAGAATAGACCTGCTAGCATACAAAGTAGTTACACTTGCACATGCACTGAAAACCTGATGTAATCTTTCAAAATAAAAAGTCTAAAGTTGATGACACATTGAGCACTTTCGGGCGCCTGTTTCTGGCGCCCGTTTCTGGCACCAGAAACAGGTGAAACAGGTGCCAGTTGTCTGGTGCCAGAAACCATGACACACTTAGCTGGCAAATGACACTGGCAGAAATAACAAGAAATTTGAGCTAATGCTCATGACAGGCACGAAAACCTATAGCAGTTCCGGTTCAGTAGTTTAGCTGAAAATTGGGGTGTTCATGCCAAGTTAATATACAAATACCAAATTCTTTTTTTATCTGGATCGCATAACGATACTTCCGTGGCACCACCTTGTGAATGATATAGACTTGTGTCACAGCCCGAAATCGCCAAAAAAATCCATAAAACCCCCAATTTTGGCGTTGAAAGTCATTCAAGATCATTGAATTTGGCGCCAATCGAGAGCCAGTGTACGACTTCCTATTAGTGATTAATAGTAACCTAGGCCCTATCTCGCACAATTACTGAGATACAGTGACTAATTGGCCAAAAATCACAAATTTTGCCCACCCCCCTCTCATTTAGCGCTCTCGTTCGGGGTGACCCCCTTCGAATGTATGTAAAAGCTTTATGGTTCCTGAAACTAGAGTCTTCCAGGCAGCAGATGGTGAAGATTTGATGATCCTAGCTTGCACCGTTTTTGACTGATCCACCCGTGTGAAAGACAACGAACGGACAGACAGAATTGCGATGGCTAAGATGTGCTAAAAGCAGTAGCTGCTTTTGCGCGTAAAAATAAAGGTGGATTCCGATTTTGAGTGTTTTGAAAATGATGATGTAGGCCTATATAGAGAGGAGATGATCGATCCATTGTTATTTCGTAATAACAACAAATTGTACAAACCGGTTGTTTTGAAATCTGCAGTCAGCTTGTCAATTATGCTTGTCTCTAATATTCTATCATGATAGGTTTTTAATGATGCATTATATAGAAATTCTTTTTTTCGTACTGTTCTATGAGTTGAAAAATACTTTCATCACTCCACTTCACCTTTCATCTTTGTTTACAAACAAATGAGCAGTGCTATCGTCTGCTCAGACTGACCAATTGATCAAAGTTCAGCTTTTCGGCCGGTTTCCGGCATGAAACTGAACATGCTCTCTATCCGACGCCGGTTTCTGGCACCAGAACAATCTGGCTCCAGAAATGTATGGCAGACTGACAAGTTTCTGGTACAAGTTGACTGAGAGCAGAAAAAAGGCGCCTGAAACCGGCCAGTGTGTCATCACTGTAAGTTGATGCACAAAATATATAGTGGTGGTACTAACAGCAGCAACAACAGTTATAGTAGTATAGAAAAAATTCTTAGGTAAAACATTTACTCAAAGCACTAGATGGATGAACCGTCATGGTATATAATCAAACAACAACCAAGTACAACTCAGCCTTCCATCCCTCTGCGGTAGGTAAATTGACCACTGGTCCGTCTGACTGGATCAAGACCAAGCACATCCATATGCATCGAGCATGTGATCCCATATGGCAGGTGATGCTCAGTAGCTCTGCGGTAAGTTAACACTGGTGTTTAGCGTAAAATGTAAACGTAAAGTCCTTCCTGAGCCTTACAGCCCATAGGGTGGCGCTGATCTCCGTTTCCTAAGGCCCTCAGACAGACACCAGTTTTTACACTGCGAGATTACGGATACGGGGCCAGTGTATAGTGCGGTGTGCCTGTTTACGTCCCAGCCGTGAAGCCCGTACCAAATTATACTGCTTGGTAACAGAGGCACATGTGTGTGAACAACTTGCCTAAGGTCGTTACCCGGCAGTGTCCCGGTGCGGAGTCGAACCTGCGCCCCTGAGTGACCTCAGGATTACAAGTCCGACACATTACCGTTAGACTACCGTAGCAGTATTACCAGTTTCAGGAATTAAGTACCTGGTTGCAATTACCTGGGTACCTAGAACCGATTTCAACTTCTAAATAAGTACCGGCAGAAGAAAAACAACAATGCAATGACATGTACAAACCCAATTACTGTATACTTTTCTGAAAGACAGTTTTTTCATAAAAATCATCATCCATAATGTGTATACAACTGTCAACTGAAATGGTTAAAGTTAAACCTCCTTTCAACTGCCTTGCATCACAGAACTTTGCCACAAAGAGCTCACAAGAAGGATGATTTCCATCGGTTTCTTGAGCAATCAGTGCAAAAAAGCGGACATACGTTACCCGGATTTCGAACTGGGTAATGAATTTTCTTGCTACAAGTCACTAGTTACCACGAAGAAGCTTTCTAGTTTCTAAAGCTTGCGCAAACCTTGTAATTCCGGAGAAGAAGTCCGCTGCAGCACTGTTACCACTCAGCAAGCTTGTACTGCCAGTCACGGCTGTACTGCGTGATGCTGAGATGACAGGCTGAGATACAGCAGCAGGACCAGCAGCAGACTGAGACAATGTGACTACAGATGATGATGACGATGCAGTATTAGGCACTATGAGAGGCTTATCAACTGCTGGCTTGTTGACAGCATGATTCTCTTTGTCTGAGCCCGCCATCTGACAGACATCACAGTGTTTAACAATATAAACTACACCAATTCAATACCGTATTTAACAACTATGTAATAACAGTCCAGCTAAAATAAAAAGAAAAGCAATAAATGCAGGTATAAAAATATGCAGTTGTAATTAAGTTATAAGAATTACATCTGTGGGAAATGAATACTACCACAGAAGTATTCAACTTTAAAAAACCCACTAAAGACATTAGAGATGATGCGCCGCATCAACAAGTAATTGAAGAAATCTGGCCTATAAAAACTACTAAGAATAACACCAAAAAATATTGAGTTTTAGTCGTCTATTTACTGTAATTCATAATTTTGTAAAATACACATTGCTTGTGTGGCTTGTGGCACTGTTTCAAGACTCACAAGCTTCTGTCACCAAGCAGGAGAAATTGGTACCAGCCAAGATAAGATAATGCTCTGCGGCTGGAAAGGTAACCGTAAGTCTGGCATCGCATGCACTGGTGGTCTATCCACCTAAGGGCTCCACTTAATGGCTACAACCAGCAGATAAGCACTACACCTACACTTGGTACACTTTACCTTTTATGCTGCTTATCTGTACGGTTGAAACTCATTGCTAATGCCATTAACTGCTGAAAACAAGTTAACAAAAAAATAAATCAGTGGCCAAATTTTCGAAACTTCTTAGGAAGATCTTTGGAAGACTTCTTTTCCAAAGAAAGTATGCAGATTTTCGAAACTTCTTTGGAAACTTCTTAGGAAGAATTTAGGCAAATATATAGGAAAGCATTAACCTTGTCCTACACGGAGAAAGCTGTGTAATAAAACGAAATTTGCAAAAAAGTACATAATGTTGACACTTAGCTTAGATGTCATGTGTGGTAAAATCAACAATGAGTAAGTAAAGGAAACTGACCTTTCGTCAACTTAAAAAACGAAGCGGTGTGTAAAATGCGTTTCCCATGGACGTGCTAAGATAAGAAGTTTTCCAAAGAAGTTTTCCTAAGAAGTTTTGATTACGTCACATGGTCGGTATAAGCGCATCTGATTGGTTGGACTAGTTTAGGAAGACAAGAAAAGAAGAAGTTCTTTGGAAATGCAAAGAAAGCCGTCAAAAATTCAGATAAGAAAACTTCTTTGGAATTCCTAAATCATCTGACATAGGATGATCTTTAGAAAATGTCTTAGGAAAGTTTCGAAAATTTGGCCCCAGAATGTTAAGAGTCAATGACATCATACATCAAGTAACTTCTGTTGTGGACAGGACTTGGATGCACGATGAAGGTGGGTGTCTAACGCTGGAACTCGTCTACTGCGTGAAACTCTCTGCTTTGGCTTCTCAGCCGCTTGACGTCGACGCTCCAGTTTCTGTTTTTTCATGTACCGACGAATTTCATCAACGTCGTAGTCACGACTCCGATGAGTCGGAGAAGACTTCTTTGTGTCTGCAACGTTCAGAACAACAATCGGCGCAACATTCTTGCAACACTTCTGCTATGTTGCAAAGTGCTGGCATGTAATATGTTGTAGCGGCTGATTAACAGGGACCAACTTAATGCACGATTTCACGGCCATGACATTTTCCGTGAAATTGACCTCCTTCCGTGAAAAACGCTGATTTCCGTGAAATCCGTGATTTTAGCGCTTTTAGTTTAATTTATGACAATTCCAGAGTTGTATCAGCAGCTTTTGTACGGATGTTGCTGTTTGCCACGTGTCGCACTTTAGCACTAAGTAGTTGACATTGACTGTCTTGAGTCTTGACTTACTGTAGTAAATATTCGTTGTTCTGAAATTTCTTCGTTTGCATTAGCACAGCATCTCGAAATAACGTCTGTGTGGCCCGTGAATTTCCAAAACTCTTTCTGTGAATTTTCTGTGAAATTTGACACATTTTAAAAATTCTGCCGTGAAATCATGCATTTTCCCCCCGTGAATTTGGTTGGTCCCTACTGATTAACCACTGGAGGGCAGTTTCTGGTTCTTAACCTTGTACTCCACATGACCAGCAATGTCCAACAACAGTTTCCGTTACGAAGCAACGAATGAATGTAAACTAGTCAATGTGGTTGACTAGAAAAACAAAAACCCAGCCCTAACTAGTCAATCAATTACTATTCGTTAAATAGTAATAAATAAGTAAGTAAGTAAGTAAGTAATAACAGTAGTACTAAGAAATGGATGGTGGGGCAAAACCACTGCAAGGGATCACCAATATTAATGCCACTGACCTTCGTATCAAGACTATCCGCTTGAGCCAAAGATTCGCCTAAAAGTGGCCACTACAGTACTGCATTCAGCATTGCCGTGATTACGATGCAGATTTAGAGCCGACACAAGTTTGTTTTTGCAGAAGCTTGTTCGATCTTCTACAATCAAGTCCACACCATTTGCAACCCAGAAACTAGAAATAGATAATAATGGCCAGTCATTTGCCAATGGCCACTAAATAGCAGGAATGTGGAGCCTTTTAGTTTAAAAAAAAATGTGCTCATGTGCATTATTGCTGATTACGGTGTAATACATAATTCTGCAAAATGTACCGCTGTGCTTATGTTTACAGTGATCTGTATCGCATTGCAAGCCAGCTAATAACACAAGAACCGACTTGTGTCTAAACTCAGATGGCTATGACAAAATACCTTCAGAATGAGAAGGAACTTTTGGTCGACTAGCTGACTTCACAGTCGGTTTTCTTCGGTTTGACTGCAAATGAGAGTCCTCGTGTTGAGCATCTCTGCTGTTATCATAACCTGGCAAATGAAGTCACACAACAAGTTAATCAGATCTCCATATGCTACTTGATCTACCTACCTATGAAGGATAGAAGGCTGAGTTGACTTTCCTGGTTAGTTATAATACCGAGATAGTTTACCCGTCCACAGACACATATGAGTAGTAACGTCAATGCACGTCGACGACTGCACTCCTCGACTACATCAGTGCTGGTCGTTCCATACACTGTGCATTCTACCATTGGCGACCATACCTTTCCAGCGACTGCTGCATCGGTCTGGAACAGTCTGTCAGAGTCGGTCCAGTCGTCTCCGTCGTTGCAAGTTTTCTGCAGCAGACCGAAAACCGAACTTTTTGCCTGGTCTTACAGCTATGACTAAGAACGTCTCATTGCGCTGACTACTATTACGTGACTTCACTGTTTAGGCTTATTGTTATGCGTCCTTTTAGTCTTAGGACTTAACGCCACGCTAAAGTTAATTCGTCATTCATCATCATCATCATCATCATCAACCACCGATAGCAATCCAACCGGAAGTCAAACCCACAACCTCTTGATCCTTTGAGTCCAACGTCCAAACCTATATGCTACTAAGCCGTCTTTTCACCAGCATTTGTTTTGGACACGGATCAACAAGTGACAGAACAAATTACCCGGCAGACTGATACTGATGTGATGGAACGAATGTTCCTGGTTGCTTGGATAACTGACATCATCGACTGCATCGACTGGCTGCTGCTGCTGACCTGATGTATCATCAACACCAGCCTCCAAGAGTACAACTTCACTCATACCGGATGAAGTAGGTCCAACTGGAAAAGCACCGACCACTTATGTGTACACACATACACACATCTTTCATCGCTCGACAATACAAGATAAGTCAATAAAGTTATACACACCACTCAATACATTATACAGTAGGTCATTTCAGAGATGAATATTTCCAAGCAATGCATGGAAAATAATCGCATCAATTTGTTTTTCTCTGACCTTAGGATCCCACAGAAAACAAACAGACAAACAGAAAAATGGTATTGAAAATGAAAAACAGCTAAAATAAGACTAACATTTACATCAATTTGGGTTTTTCTGTGTCTTCTAGTTATCAAGTTAAAAGACTGTACAAGATAAACAGGCAAAATCTGTACTGTTGTTTAAATTATGAATGATGACTGTAAAATAAAAATATCAAAAGAGAAAAATAGCAAGGCATTTAACACAAACAGTTGTCTTGGTTGTCCGAATTCACAGGTTCTTCCAACACGCCAGTGACTACATCACTGCCTGGTACCAGTAAAGACACGTCGGTGGGTCCTGCGACGACAAACTGTTCAACGGACTGCTGTGGATTGAATGTTGATTGGCTGTCGGCCGGTACGTCGTGTGTAGGCGGAGAATGTGATTGGCTTACGCTCTTGGCTGGGCCGAGAACTCGACGAATCAAGGCATCACCCTCCCGCCACGACGATGGGTTGATGTCTGTCAATATATCAACCCATATACACTGAAATACTGTATCAAACTAGAAAGCAGTCAGAGCCTGCACACCTCCGCCAAGGCAATGTTGTTCGCTGGGTGGCAGCACCATCTTCGGTTTTGCAGCGGTTTCCCTTATGCCCCATTGAAAGCAATGGTAATGAAAATTTCAAAGTGATCCAGAATCCAGGATTCCTACTGGATCACCCCCAAAATTGAATCACTGGTAGATTTTGCCATTCCCGACATACCCTCAAAATATCAGAAAGATCCGTCCATAACTTTTTGAGTTATCTTGCTAACAGACAGACAAACAAACAAACAGTCTGGCAAAAACATTACCTCCTTGGCGGAGGTAACTAAAATAGGCCAGCTTAATACAATGTTGACATAAAAATCCCTGCAAACTAAAATCTTAAGCATAAGAGTGGAGGTCAGACAGTGACAAAATATCACCAGAAGCAAAGTTGCAAAAAAAACTGATTTTTCAAAAAAAGAACAGAATACTTCACATTAACACGTAAGTAAATAAAACAGATAAATAAATACCAGTGTACATGTTTCTAAACTATCATAATGTCATAGCTTCAACAGTGTTACAAACAGATTCCAGATGACACCATCAAACCCTCTTCACTGTCTGAGAAATTATTCTCGAAACCTGCAACTTACAGTTTAACGAGGCCCAGTCACGTGATATCTGTTCACGCTTAGTGATGCACACAGTGTCAAGAGAGCTTATCAGAGAAGACAAGCCAAAATCACAGCTCTCAATACTTTATCAGTTCAACTGATGTAAACAAAGATCTGCTGAACATTTCAATTACCAGACTTTGGCTTCTTGATGCGGCCAACATCCAGACTTCCAATGCTGGCTACTTTCAGTCCAGCAGCGGATAATACATGATGCAGCTGGTCCTGATAGCTTGGTTTCCTGATCGGTTCTGAGCTCGTCCTGTGAGTCTGTACAGAAGATGATTGACTTTCCACCGGTTCCCGTGTCGCTGGCTCCACAGATCCACTACGAGTCTGACGACCTGCAACTGGTGGGTCCTTTGTGACTGTCTGCTTCAACGGTCCTGCAACTGGCACAATTACGCAAGGCAGTGTTACACCATTACAATACTCTTTTCCTTCACATTATTATTACGCAATTATATTATTGCAAGGCGATCGAAAAAAAGCCACATTATGGGCCACGCCCATCCATTCGTCTGTCTGTCTGTCTGCCCATCTGTTCCTCTCATATGGGAGCCTGGTAAGTTGTTAACTCAAATACAAAAAGGTACAGAAAAACTTAAATTAGTGCAAACTTTCCCAAAGACAGGAGTATTCAAATTGTCTATTTTCAACTCAAGAAGTCAACAAGAAATTTGAGCTAATGCTCATGGGATGCGCGAAAGCCTATAGCATTTCCGGTTCAGTAGTTATAGCTGAAAATTGTGGTGTTCACGCTAAGTTAATATACAAATACCAAATTCTCCATCTGAATCACAAACGATAGTAGCGTGGCGTCAAGGTCTAACCTAGGCCCTATCTCGTTCCACCCGTGTGACGATCGGACGAACAGACGAAGAGACAGACAGACAGACAGACACAGAATTGCGATGGCTAAGACGTGCTGAAAGCAGTAGCTGCTTTCGTGTGTAAAAATCGTGGCAGGCCTGTAGACCAAACTTTTCCAAATGAGATTCAACTCCATCCACCCTCATGGCCCCAATCCTTTAGTAATCCAGCTACAAGTCTGGCAAGTGATATAAGACCTGGCCGCACATTTTTATACCTGCAAAGCTTTGATTGACTAAGAGTTAAATCAGAGTCACACAGACCATATTCGACACGAAATTATAATAACAAGAATAACACAAAAAATAATAAGTTAAAAACATAGGCCTGCCACAATATGTGAAATCAGAGTGCCAGTCGGTACATAAAAACATGACAGCAACAGTGTTTTGGTTCACTGACTGACAAAGACAGCATTTCGCACCAAATGATCTAAACATACTCTGATGTGATGTGGCCGGCATCGATGCAACTTTCCTCGGAATGACTTTTGGCGGAGCGCCTTTCCTCCAGAGACTGTTAGCTTCCGACCTCAACCGAACTGGCTCATCAATACGATGTCTGACATGACAGACGGTCAGTGTGCCATTCGCTGCATCCACGGCACACGGCTGTTGACTAACGACACAAATCGAACCATACCATTGAAATGGCATTTATTCCAAGATACAACACAAGCATGCACACATGCTAAGCATCATATTCAGCAATTCGTCTCAAATTTACACAAACACAACAACAAACAGGTTGATCAGACAAAAGCTAAGCGAATGGAACACTGTGAAAAATAGCCGCACATATTTTACAAGCAGTTCATCATCGTCGTCATTTATTGCATGAATGATATCAGCCAAACAATAATAGAATACAAGAGAAATGAATCAAAAGCTAGAAATAGCTTGTACAGGGACTTGCCCATAACCAGGTATAAATTTACACAAATGACTGAGAATAAACTATAATATAGTTATTGGTTAGCTCAAGTACCAATTACAGTCTCATAGAATAATGCTAAAGTTCCAATATTCCGTTAAACTGGAGTTATTTGACAATCAAATGAATTCAACTTAACCAAACTGTAGTTGCCGTTCCATCACTACTGTAAATAGATATTATTTAGATGACAGGATAATAGATTTCTGTGCTAGCGATGACATCAGTTATTGTTGAAAAAATGTGTTTTTATTTGCTTTCTAACTTACTATATTCTTCACGCGGGGCCCCCAAACGTTGCAGGGCATGGGATAACTTCCCCCTACTCTCCCTTTCGATGGTCCATGCGTTAATAACGCATTAATTAATGCGTTAAAAAAATTAATGCAGTGTGTTAATGCGTTAGAAAAATTCACACTTTGACAGCTCTAATTATTAATAAGACAATAAACATCTAAGAAATGTAAAGCAATGAAATCAATAACTCTTTAGTAGAATAAAATAAACAGATATGCCAAACCAGTGCTTACTTTGATAGCAGATCAAATGTGATAACTAATCCATATGATGCCTGGAGTAAAACGAATTATCAGTCATAATAAGACAGCAGGTGAATTTTAGTGAGGACTTAAAGGTTTAAAAAATTTGTAAACTTGAAACATTTATCAAAAATTATGAAATTCGAAGCCTCAATCTATGTTCAAAAGCACGTAATGGCTAGACTGGTAAAAAAGATTTTATTTTCAACTAAAAAGCGGTTGTAGCCCGCAGGTACCTCCGCCAAGGCAAAGCTATTCGGCAGGTGGCGTCACCATCTTCGCTTTGTCAGCGGTTCCTTTATGCCCCCTTTAACGCAATGGTAACGAAAATTTCAAAGTGATCCAGAGTCCAGGATTCCCGCCCGATCATGCCCAAAATTGAATCACTGGTAGTTTGTGCCATGCCTGACATATCCTCAAAATTTCAGAAAGATCCGTCCATAATTTTTCGAGTTATCTTGCTGACTCACAGACAGACAGACAGACAAAAACCGGCAAAAACATTACCTCCTTGGCGGAGGTAAAAATTGATAAACTGATATGAGACCTTCCACTATGCTCTAGCTGCTGTGACTCCTCCCATTCCGTGCTGAACAAATGATGACTGGGGGGTCGACTGACTGGATGCGTTGAGTTGAGTGAATCCACTGTATAAGTGGCACCGCTGTGCATGTCCGAGCCAGCGCTGTAACTGCTCCTGTTCTGACTGACGGCGATGCTTCGGTTTGCTTTACGCTCTCGCTGCCGCTCAATCAGCTGCAGCACGTTTGCCATCCCACCTACACACACAATCAGTTTTTTTCCCTTTAACTGCTTCACCGTTCTGGAAAGAAACCAAGTGCCAGTGGCGTTATAGCAAGGAAAAAATAGGAACCAACTGCTACCTCCCTCCCCCTAAATTTTAGCCTGTTAGATAATTTCTTCCAAAAATACAAAATATGGCAATTTTATGTAGAAATTAGAAACAATACTAGAAATTTGGGGCAAAGCCCAACGTAAGTCCATGAATAAAAAAATATGAACAAGATTACAACTTGGCCTACAATGTCAAATCACTTTGGGCAATGTACGTGACGTACGTACAATAGCGGATTTGGGTTAGTTCTAGAACACTTACAGTGCTTTCATGCTATTAGCCGTATGTGACAGTAACGGTATCTCACACATGCTAGTAAAAAGTCACGATCCAATTATTCTCAAGATCAGTAAGAATAAAGTTTTTAGGAAATCTGGTCCAGCTTAAAGCAACACTAAAAAAAGCAAATAAAAACCAGCACAACATCAGCACTCAATGCACCAATAATTACAGTCATAAAAACTTGCATAACCTGGAATAATGCAAAAAAATCTGCTTGCTATTTAAAGGTCCGTGGTCACCAAAATTAACATATACATTTTATCCATTTTCCTGAAAGTGCAGAATTTTATGATAACTTTGACAGTAATATTGGCGCCCAGCGTTCTGTCAACACGGAAAA
>Ga0056128_1008308_pt1 | contig 13089 bp, 10 predicted proteins | sample WorMetLIZISLAND2_FD_71113 | JGI IMG/M metagenome (GOLD analysis project Ga0056128, IMG submission 71113) | Marine gutless worms symbiont microbial communities from Max Planck institute for Marine Microbiology, Germany - Olavius geniculatus... ...
TGAATTTTTGCACGGGTTGCACTTTTGTGTCAAAATCCGTAAAATTCGATAGATAAACATTGAAAGTTGACCCTAATATGACCTCGTTGATCATTATGATAATCATTTGCAGCCGTTCACTGCTGTGTGTATAACTGCATATAGTTACTAAAACTATTCCTGAAAGTTACTAAAAATGATTAATGTTAGTCATTTTGTGAGACGACGATACATGACTGATAGTTGACTAGGCAGAGAACAAAAATGTTTGTCAACGAGACGTTTTTTAACGCTATATATGACCGTGAATTGGCACCGTGAATTTGCCGTGAATTTTGCGACTTTTCTAAAAGTATGCCGTGATTTTTTCACTTTTGCACCGTGATTTTCGTCTCGCCCTATATATAGGAGATGTGTGTAATTGTTGTGGGCAGGAAATTGGCGACGTGGAGAACTGGTCATGCAGCATTGAGACTGACATGCGGACTATTTCCAGTGCTCTAGAATATGCATATAAAAGTAAGAAATAGTTCTGCTGTAGCTGTACATTGTAGTTGGTAGATTAACATACATAATAGCTTTGTATGTGTAGCCTACTAATCTGTAGTCTGCTTCATGAAATGCATGCATACATGTGTCTGTATAGTAAACTTTACAGAGGCCAGGGCCTTAGCCAACTGGTGGCCTTATTTCATCTGCTCGTGAAAGTCAGCCTCCTTTCCACACCCCTTCCCTTCTGTTTCTGCTCCTCTCTTCCTTTGAAACCCTTATCTTTCCCTCTTTTCTCCTTTTCCCTTCCACTGTCTGGAGGAGAGCGGTTCCGTTCAGAGCCGCAGCTGCAGTCACAGTTGCATAGGAATAATGTACATTTGCTAATCGCATCTGGTTGTAGCATTTCTTTGTCCAAATTTGCAAATTAATATATACAGAATTGTTATGGTCCAGTGTGGTGCTTTCAAAATTGGCGGCCTTGTTTGGCCAAACACCTCAAACATGCCTGGCGGAGGCAGTCACTGTTATGTAGTCCAAAACTGAAATTTTGTCGCTTGAATTTTTTTCATGTTTGTGCCCTGTTTTACAAAGGTATTATATAACCCATTGAAAATTTGCCTAAATTTGTTAATTTTATTAGCTACAGAAAATATTGCTAAAATATAATGACATGTGATTATAGATAAAGAGAAGACAGAGAACAAATTTGTAGGTTTACACTAAAATGTGTTGCATAACAACAGTTTTGTGCCATGTGCCAGCCCTGCTACAATATTGTACCACTCACTATAGCTGCCTTTTTGGATGAATTTTTGGAAAATGGTTATTCTTTTAAAAAAAATTTCGACCCCTCTCCAGCCCTCTATAGTCTTTTACTGGTAAATTTTAAGCCTGTTGAACTTTTGTAGAGAGCTCAGCTTTAGTCCTAGTGAGTGAATAGGTGAGCACATAAAGTGGCGCTCATCTCCATTTCCTTAGTTGCTAGCCAGACACCGGTTTATACTGCAAGATCGCAGATATGGGGCTAGTGCAATGCATCGCACGGTGTGCCAGTAATACATATGATTTCAAGATGTTTGTTTTGCAGGCCACGTGAACAGCTGACGTCACCTGGTTGCCTCACTGACTACTGATCCGTTGCTTACTTACAGTTCATTCCTAAGCTGCTTATTTGGAACGAACACTTTTCTGACTAGAGCGTTGCGATGTTCGTGTATCTTATGTGGTAAAAAATGTGATTTTGTATAGTGCATATGGCAAATGTTTGTAATAACGTTCATTGACTTCCAGGATTAGCAGTGGCTTGGTGTAACGGTAGGGTGTCCGACTTGCGATCCAATGGTCGTGGGTTTGGTTCCTGGTCGGGACACTATCAAGTGGTTACTACTTGGATGGGTGACTATCTGTGTACAGGTAAACCATCTTGGTACATAACCAACATTAAGGTCAACTCAGCCTTCCATCAGTTTGGGGTAGGTAGATTGACTACTGGCTTATCTGGCTGGAGTTAAGGAGGGGCACATTCACCTATGTGGGGTGGCAGCTAACACTGTGTGATCCCATATGGCAGGTGACACTCCGTATCTCTGTGAAGGATTTCCTATTAAGATCTATACACCACCTTTACCTTTATCTTACCTACAAGCTGGTGGATGACATAACATCAGTGATAGGCTTATCCTGGTTTTAAGTTACACGTTGTTTGATGAAAAGTGCTTTTTTTCTTTTTTCATAATTCACTCAAATGATGATCAATTTACCATCTGGACTAGCAAAGAATATTTAGCCTGCATCCATATTTTGTCGAAATATTTTGAATTAGTATTTCTTCAGCTACATCTGAAAAAATTTCATGTAAATTGATCATCATTTGAGTGAATTGCGAAAGAAAGAAAAAGGGCACCTTTTTATGAAAAACTGTGTATTATATTATGGTTTATAGTGCACATTTTGTATATAGTGCAATCATCAGTTCTGTAGGATGCCGATATCCTCTTAACAGAGTACATATGTGTTAAGTCATTGCTCAGTTGTGCATCATTTTTACGTGCGAAAGCAGCTACTGCTTTCAGCGCGTCTTAGCCATCGCAATTCTGTTCGTCCGTCTGTCACACGGGTGGATCAGGCAAAAACGGTCCAAGCTAGGATCACCAAATCTTCACTGTCGGCTGCTTGGAAGACTCTAGTTTCAGGAACCGTAAAGCTTTTGCATAAATTCGAAGGGGTCACCCCGAACGAGGGCCCTAAATGAGAGGGGGTGGGCAAAATTTGTGATTTTTGGCCAATAACTCACTGTATCTCGGTAACGGTGCGAGATAAGGCCTATAGGCCTAGGTTACTGTTAATCGCTAATAGCAAATCGTATACTGGCTCTCGATTGGCGCCGAATTCAATGACCTTAAACGCCAAAATAAGGGGTTTCATGGATTTTTTGCCGATTAAGCGCTGTGACACAAGTCTATATCATTCACAAGGTGGCGCCACGGTACTGGCATTGGTGGCGTGGCGTAGTTGGTAACGTGTTTCGGCTGAAACGAAGTTACTCTACGCCGGGCCCGGTTATTAGGCTACTGCAATGGGTGGCTGCCTGCGGGCAGGAACTGTTATAGGCTTTCGCGCGTCCCGTGAGCATTAGCTCAAATTTCTTGTACATTTTGTCATTTATTTTCGACCAGGCAACAAAAGTCGCAAATTATTTGAGCTGAGCCGTATTTTATTTGCGCCAAAGCCAAAAAAAAATGATACTAGCTGAATTGCTTGTGACAACAAATATTTACGTTAAATTTTATTATTTGTTAAACAATTATTGGTTTACAAACACACAAATTGCTGCTCTGATTCATTTGTTACTCGTGACGACTACCATATTGTATTCTATTACCGGCAATGCTAGAAGACTGGTAGCCAGTGCTGATGCTTTTGCTATTACATACAAGTCATGTGAACAGTGTTCTGCGAACTCGTTTGCGACCATAGACTGTTTCTGCTTCTCCTCTTACCTTACTTCCATCGCTACTGTTATTAAATTCGTTGTTTAGTTATCGCTGCTTAAATGATATTAACACACAATTAACGTTATTAAATGTAAATAAAGTGTCTCTGGCATATGACATCACTAATTACTGCTAACGATAACCTAATTTGTGCGTATCAGCAGTTTTTTTTTTTACAAATTTTGGAAGAAACCACTATCGAAAACTGTGTCGAGATGGCGCCTTTGTGATAGGCCTACGCATGTACACGGTGTTTCATAAAAAGGACCCCTTTTTGTTTTTTCATAATTCACTCAAATAATGATCAATTTACACAAAATTTGTACCAGTTGTAGCTGAAGAAGTATTAATTCAAATTATTGCAACAAAATGTGGCAGTTGATTAAATATTCTTTTCTAGTCCTGACGTAATGCAGACATTATAATGTGTCATGGGATAGTCTCAACTGGTGCTGTCAGTTGCTACCCTGCTTCAGTGGTGAAAAATCTGGTTCATTCATGACAAATTGTTGAAGTTTTACAGTTACAGTTACAAAAACATGCAAAGCAATAGCATTTACGTGTCTGTTGGGATAGTTGGACTTTTACGCATTCGAACGTTTGCATTTTTGGATCTCAAGACGTCCCCATGTTGCTTAGTGCTGACACAATAAACACAATAGACATTTTTCATTAGCGAACCAGATTAAGCTCACCATCGAAGCAGGGTAGCAACTGACACACCAGTTGAGACTATCCAGCTTGTACCCGTGACACATTATGACGTCAGCATTACATCAGGACTAGCAAAGAATATTTAATCAACTGCCATATTTTGTTGCAATATTTTGAATTAGTATTTCTTTAGCTACAATTGGTACAAATTATGTGTAAATTGATCATCATTTGAGTGAATTATGAAAAAACAAAAAGGGGTTCTTTTTATGAAACACTGTAGTTGGATAGTTTGTTGGCAATAGTGACGCTGTCATACTGACAGCCGCAATTTTCGACCCAAGTATTTGGGGAGGGGTCATCACCCCTGTTTGGTGGGAAGGTCACCTTCATCAAGCAAAAAAGTTTTATTAACTCAGATCTAACTGGAATACGTCGCTGCAGGCAGAATATCCGCAAAGACCCCTATCAGCTTGCGGACTATAGAATTTACCAACTAAACTTTTCGGCGGCAGCGAGCTATCATAAAATTTTTCATCGGCTACGGCGGCTTAGTCGTATAACCTACATTTTTTACGGCCGCGGTTTAGTTTGGGGATATCTGTTTACGAGACATCTACACTGTATAATGAGAAGCGAACAAAACATATTATGCAGAATAAAGGCAGATCGGTCGTCAGTTAATAATCAGTATCTACGATGACGGCTTCTACCGCCTTCAAGCCTGCAATAGTAACCGACCACAACCCCACAGCTGGGACAAGTGTGCACAACATCTTTGCAGTCGTCTATGAGACACGGTATACACGCACACAGCAAGCACCTGCACATATCATAACAGCTGCGTAGCGTCACCTGCCATATGGGATCACACAGCTAAGTCAAGTGTGAACGACATCCTTGTAGTCGTCAATGACGCAGTGCACAGCACGCACCTGCTCGTGAGGCCTACAGGCTACAATACAACGCCATCGTGTCACCGTTTTATCACCGTTGGGACACTCGTGCTCACGTAGGCTACCCCCCAAAACCAGTGGACTTTTTCGAGTATTAAAAACCCATTCAAAACAATCCAATTTCAGGTTTTTTTGTTTCACTGATAAGGAAATTTTTTGTTGAAACTTAAAACCGATGAATTTGTTTTTATTATGTAGGGTCATTTAGTCTACTTGATGTTCACAGTAGTGCGTTATGAAACCCACAAACTCGCAAGTGGCTTTTTAATAGCCGGTTTTTCAGCCTTGCTTTATTCCAAGTCAGAAAATAAAAGCATTGTTAAAAGAAAACAACGAACAGCAACTAGTAAATTAAGAAATTGGAAAAAAATACAAATCAGCTGTACGCATAGCCTGCATGGGAACGTGCGGTTTTTATGCGTGACAGCATGTAGATCTAATGCTCCGCGCGTCTTAGACATCGTCGAGGTTTCTGTCTGTCCGTCCGTCACACCCTGGCACTGTATCAAAACGGAGACACTTAGAATCACGAAATCTTCACTGTGGGCTGTCCCAAGTGACAAAATTTCGTGCCCTTGGGTGAGGGGGGTCCCCCGAACGAGAGCGTCAAAGAGGGGTACCCCCCAAAATACGTTATTTTGCTGCTGTTGGCTCTTATAGTGTGAAAACCATGGTAGATCGCTACAGATTGCTGCAAATCATAACAAGCACTAGTGACAGGCTTTTTAGTTTAGTCGATATCAATGACCTCGAACGACCTTGAACCCCAATAGAGGGGTTTTGGTGATTTTTTTGCAATTTTTTGGCTGCAGTGCACATTTCAACAGTGAATTGCGACGAAATGGCTCGAGATAGATCAAGACAACCTGCCTATGGAATTTTCAGCACTAAACGTAGATTTTAGCAGTTCAAGTCCCGACTCCCTAGGTTCAAGGAGGCCTGCGCAGTCGGACGTCAAAGATGGCTACTTCCTTAAAACTGGTTATTTTACCGCTATTGGCTCGTGTAGCTTGAAAATAGTTGCAGATATCCAGACATGCTGCTTATCATAACAAGCAGTAGTGACAAGCTTGTAATGTTGTCAAAATCAATGACCTTAAATGACCTTGAACCCCAAAATAGGGGTTTTTAGTGTTATTTTTGCAATTTGTGGCTGCGACGCCGATTTCAAGAGTGAATTGAGACGAAATTGATGGAGAAAGACCAAGACAACCTCCGAACAGGAACTGCTAGGCTGTCGAGCGTCTCACGAGCTTTTCTCAAATTACTTGTTTTATTAAAACACGACAGATAAGCCTACACACACAAAAGCAAAGCAGCTGTGTAGGCAGATGATGTACGAACCCGAAAACGCAGAGTTTGATGACAAGAATCCAGACAAGGGCTGCTGTCTCTGTTCGTCTGAGTGAGGACGGATTGGTGACAGTTGGGGCAAATTGTCTGCATCGGCTCACGTGGAAACATGGACATGTAAGTAGCGCCGTGTTTTGGCGCCGTAGGCCTATTCACAATCACTGTGGTAGGCTACCAGTCAACGGCAGCGCTTGGTAATATGCGCCTGCACATGTCAGCATAGGAAACGTACATGTATAATGTCGGACGTATTCCTGTAGCAATAAAATACAAAAATGCTTCTAAGAACCATTCTTGGCACTAAATAATGCCCAAGCACCGTTAAAAACCTACTCACTCACTGTCACCATACAATACAGTGCTTGTAGCAGCTCACGGATCAATTAGCCTACAGACATTGCCCAATATCAATAAACAAAATAGAAAAGTATTAAAGAAAATTAATAATATCAAAATATTATAGAAATAATATTACAATATTAAACAACATGTCAAACACGATTCTATACGGGTGTCTCGCGGAGCGGCGCGAACTGCCTCCGCCCGCTTTGATGAAATCAAAATATGAGGTAATATTAGGGTAAATGAAAATATAAGAGGTGCCCCAGTGGATTGCGCCTCTGAAGAGCTGTGAGTCTGTGAACACGCCTTTAACTGTTTCAACCAGGTGACTCGGTGGCGTAACGGTAGGGTGTCGGACTTGCGATCAAGAGGTCGTAGGTTTGACTCCCGGTCTGGTCGCTATCAAGTGGTGCGTAGATCTGTGTTTGTTTGCGCACAGATACACCATAACCAACACCAAAGTCAACTCAGCCTTCCATCCCTCCGTTTAGGAAATCGAGTACTGTCCTGTCTGGTTGGGGTTGAGGCGGGACGCAGGTAGGCCTAACTGTGCGATCTTAAATGGCTATCCCGTAGCTCTTTGACAGATTTCCCATATACACAACTAAGCGAAGTGTAGATAAACGTTCGTAAAAACTCTGGAAGTAATGTTAGAATAGACCATGCCAACCTGGAGGCTGAGAGTACGGCTGCGGTGGAGGCAGATACTGCTGTGGCGGGCCTTGATGTGGTGGACAGTACGGCTGTGCTTGTGGTGGATACGGTTGCTGTGGTTGCTGAGGCTGAGGTTGCATGGGTACATCACCAGTAGGCGGTTTATCAGTAGCCGTCATGTAAGATGGCGGCGGTGACTGCTCCGACATCGTGACCTGATAAACATTGTACTACTGACTATATAGTTGTAATAAACACATACATATTTTTTACCTCCTAAAAGTCGTCATTTTACCGTTGTTGGCCAGTCTTTCGTGAAAACGGTTGCAGTTTGGCATGGGCATGCTGCCTATCACAACAAGCACTATAGTGACGAGCTTTAAAGTCATATCAACATCGATGACTTTGAAAGACTTTGAAATTCCAAAATAAGGGTTTTTTTTATTGATTTTTGCGATCTTCGGCTGCAGCGCACACTCCAAGAATGAACTGCTACAAAATGGCTGGGGATAGACTAACAGCTTGCGAACAGGAACTGCTATACGCTTTCGCTCGTCTCGTGAGTATTAGCTTTAAAAATTTCTTGTTAATGTCCAACTACTGCCAAAAAGTAGGCTACAATACTACGTGCCCATCGAGGGGTGACTGTTGGGGAAAAGAGTGTTTTTGGCATGTAATCAACAGCTGAATTACCGTACGTTATTCATTTGCATTTATATTGCTATCGACTTTACGTCACGTGACTGCAAGGTGCGTGGCGCTGACGTCACTGTGACATCATCACGACGCCGTCTATCAGGGATGGAAAATTGGTTTGAAAAAGCCTAGGTTTTAAAGGTTTTTTTAAAAAACCTTAATCTTAAAAGTTCAGTTTTAAATTCTTAGGTTTTTAATGTGTTGTAAAATTTATTACATATCATATTTTAATTCATACATTAATCGTGATTTTTGAGTTATGATGTTAATAATCACGTCCTTACGTCGTTTATGCCTAATCATAAGAAAGTGTATAACACGTTTTTCTTGGGTTGTAATTTTGCGCATGGTATTAGTTGGACAAAAAACCTTTAAAAACCTAAAAACTTTCTTTAAAAACCTAGGTTTTTTCCAGCCCTGCTGTCTATCCTAATTCACGCTGATTGAGACTTTTGAGTCACAGAGTCAGGGTGATATTCGTTCTTATACCTAGTTAAGCGTTCGGCTTCTTGTTCCATAGGCAGGGCGTTCAGTTTGGACTAGGCTCGAATCTTCGTCGTTGTGTGGCTTTGTCTTTTTCAAAAGTTTTTTAACGTTTATTGCACAAGATTTTTTTTTCTCTCAATTTGATGATACTCTGTTGCCATATCGCGCGCAAAATGGTAGCAATATCTTAAAAATACAGCTCAGAAGCAGCGACATCGTGGGTTAAAGTAAAGGCAAGAACTTGCAATTTTTCGACGAACAGCTGAAATTTTTGACATGGAAAATTATGGCTGCTTAGAAGTTCAATTTTCCTCAAATGGGAGTTTTTAGCCCCAAATTTTGTACTTTAAAAAAATTAACAAATAAGAAAATTTTCTGACAGGCTAAACTTTTGGCCACGCCGCCATTTCTTAGAAATTCAGAGCTAATGTTCACCGGACGTCAAAAACTTTGAGCCTAAATGACTTACGCGTTTACTTACGGCTGCCGGCGCGCGCGAGTTGATGACTTGGCCCACTGCACACTATAGCGCAGTGCAGTGGGCGAGTGACATAACTTGATGGACGGCCGCATGCATGCAAGGCGTGAAGACATCCTTGCTTGACATTGCGTAGCACGCGGCGCTGCGGCTGCGGCCGCTAACTAGCCGTAAAAATTCATGTGCTTCTGATTACCCCCCGTCCTAAAAGAACCTCAGTCCGTAATTTTTATTAGACCGTCAAAAATGTTGGTGCAGTTTTTTGGTTTGCATTCAATGGGTTAATATTCAGTGTGTCAAAATTTCTGCTGCCTGTACAGCATTTCATGAAATATAAATAAAATGATTCTCGGCCTCTCGTTTCCATTCTTTTTTCGCAAGACTACAATTGGAAGCACAGGATTTTTTTAGTTTAGGCCTGACTGACATCACGACATCGTGTGAAGTCATGCGGCGTTTTGTGTGGACTCTTGTACGCTATGATAGCGCAGTATCTAACTGTCTACCTCGCATCTGTCTACTGCTCACCGCAATCTCCTGCTTCATACTCTGCTGTAAGTAGCATTCAGTATGTGTATTAATGGAATGGCGTTATGAAATACACTGTGTTTCAAAAAAAAACTGGCACACCAACAAGGACGAGCAATAATTTTGTCAATTCTCAACAGACTTATAGAATTCTTTTACTGACAAACTGTTTGAAATAAAATTGCGATACACATCATTAAAGATTCTACCGCACCCAAAACGTGTCGCTACACTACCTTGTGAAATATATGTACTTTTAAAAATTGCACTAATCGAAGCACAACACACTTACTGTAAACTAAGTGCACGTGAACTAAAAAATGCAATCATGGTAATAATATTGAGCTGGCGCTAAGTCAGTATAACCAGCTTAAAGTGCATCGTTTAGTACACCAAGCAGCACAAGCTGATGTTATAAGATCACTTATTTCATAACGATTTTAGTTTAAAGTGTTTTAAGAAACGTATGCTAAAGAACTGACTAAAGCGAGCTGCTTTTCAAGACGTAACTACTCAAAACTGTTGCTGACGGCGATTAGTGTCGTTTTCTTTTGCTTTACCTATAGGGCCTAGATTGCTATTTGCATTAACTACTAAGCTGAAAAAATTGGAGTATGACATGAGTGCAGCAAAGAATAGTGTTGAAACAAAAACGTTTTTTGCAAAAACGCTGTTGCGGAAAATGACGTTCATTTAGTCGCTACTGGTGACAAACGGCACGTTTAAATTGGACTACGCCAGCGTGTGATTAGTCGATACTGAAGTTCAAAACCGCGGCTTAACTTAATTCTCTTACCACTGAACTTTGCTGTCTGCCATACGCAAAGCTGATATTCACATCTTAGCAAAACTAAAGCTTAGTGTACACAAAACATTTTAGTTTACAGCATTCGTAGGTCTATTTTACAAGGTGGTAGCGCGACGCGTTTTGGGTGTGATGGAATTTTCAATGACAATTTTTATCGCACATTTGTTCGAAGTCTCCTAGTGAAGAAGTTATAAAAGTCTGTCGAGAATTGATAAAGTGATGAATCGAGCTTGGTGTACACAGTTTTTAGGGGGAGCGGCGAAAACACAGCTATAAAAGACAATAAAAAAGGTCAGTGCTAGCGGTAGATCGGCGATCTTGCACTAGTGAGCAGAAAGATCGCCATTCATCTAATTATATTTATCTCATTGTTAATGTAAGAATGCAGCCATATTTCTTCTTCACTGCATCGCTAAGACTGTGGTTAGAACTGAAATGTTATCAATATTACCAAGCACTAAATAAAATTTATTCAAAAATGCTATAGTTCTAAGTCCGTGTTACAAAAAACAGCTTTGGCTTGAAATGGACTGTGATATAATACTGAATAAGCCTGATTTAAATACGTGACAGTGTCGTGGCATGGCTTATAAACCTTCTGTGTCTACCATCTTCCCAATAAAGTAGGCCTACCCGATCTGCCTCTAGCAATTTTCCAGTGCTAACAGCAGGATCGCCGATCTACCGCTAGAATTATTGATAAAAAATTATAATAGCCGGTACGTTGAGTAAAGATGTTGGTGTACGTGTACGGACGGATGACATGTATAGGTGAGTCGATATCATGCCTGCAGTGTGTGACGCTACGCGACGAAGGTTGTGACGACGGCACACTGAACGCCACCGAGTGCCGCGCCAACAACTCGCACTGCATTACCTACGTCGGCACTGTCCGCGGAAGTAAGTTTATACTTACTTGGCGATAATAACTTCAAATTTTTGCCCATATCCTCGCAAATTATTGCAAATTTTACCGGTGTGTTCTGCAAAAAAAATTATAGTAACGTGATTATTATTGTAAAAAAATGTTCATCGTGTTAGCACGACTGCACGAAGCAACTTGAGAGATATAGCCTATGAAGTCAGGTGTTTCGCAAGCCAGAAACTCAACCATCTCGCAACACGTGTGCTGATGCATTGTCTTGCCGGAAAGTGTAAAAGTCAAACTATCGTCACTGCATGCAGCGCGTGAACGCAAATTGTTTTCGGCGTTTCAATGTAACTGCAACAGTAAAACTTCAACAGGATCGCTGTGCCGCAACGGACAGCACCAGTTGAAACGAGCAAGCTTGTTGTCACAACACATTTCACGACGGCAAAGTTACGTCATGACCAGCAAAGACATTTTTAAAACTAAGAGCTATATTTTGTTAAAACGCTTTGAATCGGTTTTTCTTCAGTCACAGCCGATAAACATTTCATTTACACTGTACATTGGTCGTCATTCGACTGTATTATGAAGAAAAACATGTTTTTTTATGAAACAGCGTGTACTGGAAAACTTGGCTAGGTGGAAAATAATACCATGATATTGCTATAATTATTAAGCCTAAACAATTTTTGTGTTAAATTAATTGATTGATTGACTGACGGACTGGTGGTAGGAAACATCGTGTTCCGCGACTGCGGGGGAGACAAGCGGTTGAACGAGTGTTCTGTGGATCATCAGATCAATGTCAAGTTCTGCTACAACTCGTGCTCCGACGACGCCTGCAACAACGAACCCGTTCCAGCTGCTTCCAGTCGCGCCAGCAAAAATGTCACCGGATCATTTTTCTCCCTTACAATGCTGATAGTCGCCTATATTACTATCTCTGCTTGCTCGGCAGTTGCGCATGTCGTGATGACCCAACGGCGAATTTAGATTTTTTACGATTATCAACAGAGAAATAATTTGAGCAATGCTCACGTGACGCGCGACAGCATCCGTGAAGAATTAACGTACAACGTGCAATCAAAATAACAATGCGTTTTGAAAGGCTACCCATATTCGAGGACTTCTTGAACGCAGGAAGTCGAAACTTAGACGGTTAATATCTAAAAAGTTTTATGCTAAAAATTTCATACCGGTGAGCAAATTGTCCTAATCTATCTCCAGTAACATCAGTGCAAAAATTATTAAAATCCAGCTTTTTGAAAAATTTTAAGATCGTTCAATGTCATCAGTCTTGGTTACCGCCGGAAAGCTAGTAGAAATGCTTGTTATGATAAGCAGAAAGCCTCTGACGATCCGCAACCGTTTTCACGCTAATTGAGTGGATAGTAGAAGAAAGCGCACATTTTGAAAAAGGTACCTAATTTTGACGACCGCGTACGGCATCAAAGAGGGCTATTCCTGAAAAAATTGTTATTTTATCGCTATTAACTGGCGTGAAAACGGTTGTAGAAAGGCACAGACTTGCGAAATGTGAGTATTGATAAAATTTCTTACAGTATCTTTGGCAAATATGCAAACAAAAATCATAATTACAAATTGCGACTATGTAGCATAGATATTAAAGAAGATACATGTAATAAATATTTAGGGATATATGTTGATAATCGTTTGGCATGGAAAAATCATATAGATTTTGTATATACTAAAATCTTAAAATTTGTTAGCATATTTTACAAATTACAAGTAAAATTTAATTCACGAATACTGCAAATGATTTACTTTTCTTTTATTTA
>Ga0056128_1008311_pt1 | contig 13084 bp, 8 predicted proteins | sample WorMetLIZISLAND2_FD_71113 | JGI IMG/M metagenome (GOLD analysis project Ga0056128, IMG submission 71113) | Marine gutless worms symbiont microbial communities from Max Planck institute for Marine Microbiology, Germany - Olavius geniculatus... ...
GATGACATTGAGCAGTGGTGTGGGACAACCCTGCAGGAGTTAAGCCACGCTGCCCTACATAGGCAGCGGTGGGCAGCGATAGTAAGAATGGTGTCAGACACCAACGGGCATTGAGCCCACGGTTGTCGATGATGATGATATACCTTTTTGTACAGGATGAACAAAGAGATGAGCAATACCCATAATGAGGCTTATTGGGGCTGCCTCACAATGATTCCCTTTCACTGTTAAATTGAAAAAATTTGCTGCAAAACAACAAATATGATTCCAAAAATATCATCACATTATATGTAGAAAAACATGTCATTTGAAAAATGCTTAACAGTTAACAATTCACCAAGTTTGCAAAGTGTAAAACGGTCAACACCATTCACTCTATAAATTTCAGCACTGTTTATTATGCTGCAAATGAAATCAACCTGCCTACTTTTGCCGGTATACAATTACACACAGTCACACAATTAAATTCTTTGTTCAACTAACTACAGTATCTGTATTTGTGTTAATTCAGCACTTGTTGAAATGGTGCATATAAACAAATGAATTTAATCAGAAATGTCACACACCGGACAAATAAGCATAGTTTGCTTCCAGCAAGGCTTTCACACTCTGCATAGAAATACACTGAAGTCCTCCATCAACCATGCTGAATGAAGCCTGAACAAACACAAAATACTGAACTTTAACTGCTAATATATTTAGTCACAATGCACATGTAACCCAAGTTCTACTTTCTAGCATACACATATATGCTGCTTTGACAACTGTCATAAACTATAGTTAAGAAAATCACCGAAGAGATAGTTCTACTCCCAAAATAATTGTCAATAAATTTTTTTTTTTATCTGAAAATGCCAAAAAAGTAATCGTGCTCAATAAAACAACAGTGAGTTCTGCTTGGGTTCTGATCTGCAGATGTGCAGATGTTGCATCAGGGTTAGAGCTAGGGTTAGCATTAGGGTTAAGATTAGGGTTAGGGTAAGCATATTACATACGACTATGATCTGAAAATCAGACAGTACAAATAGTAGCATGGAATAAACTGAAAGAAGGCTATTAGAAATTTAGAATAAAATGTTGATTTCAAGGCCCACAATGCATTCGCGAAAAGTGGAGCTTTTTTGTTGAACTATAAGCACTACGTAAGGATAAGGGGTTCAGTAAAATTTATCAGTGTCAGGGAACAAAAGTTCCAGGAGATGAAAGTTCCTGGGAACGAAGGTTCCAGGGAACGAAAATTCCCGGGAACGAAAGTTCCATGAATCCCGCAAAGTACACCTTCCCCTCGCCGTCGGCACAGACACGGAAGGCCTTGGCTGGTATTTGTGACCACTATGCGGCGGTTGTACATACTGGCTAAGGCTGTTCAAGAATCTGTATCAGTCCGCGCCGGACTGATAATAGCACCTTATTCACTCACCTTATTACCGTCTGGCCCGAGAAACCGTATTGGTTAACAGTATTTATCAAACCAACCAACCTGCGACTGTTCAGCCAACACTTGTAACATCAGACGATATTTACATCGTTCTGTAGTATCATAATTGTGCAATCAGCTTATAAATCTCCGGTATTTCCATGACAAATGTAGTTTAGTTCACTATTTATAACTTGTTTACTTTTGCAAGGAACTGTTCGTCACGTGACGAATACGTTAGTAAAAAAATATGTAACAAAGTTGCCACATACGGACTCGATGATATCTGTGGCAAGACATCTACGACAGAGGTACAAGAAGTCCAGCTGACGCTAAGATAGTCGACCGCACTGGTTGTCAGTGACCTTCAAAATCGTCCAATGTCGACGATTTTTATTTTATTTAAAAGGGCGTATGTCACGTCTAATTAGTTAATAGTAACCTTAATTGGCCGTATCTCACACCGTTTTTGAGATACGGTAAGTTTTCCGTTGAAAAACGAACATTTTTCTTACCTCTCTTCCATTCAATCCCGAATTTAAATGTTCCCTTTGCACTAAATCGCTGAAATTTTGCATGCCTAGAATTATGACACAGGGATAATTATTTGTAAAAAAAATTTTTTCCTACGACTTAGCCACAATACATCTGTTACAGATGACAGATGGCGGACAGACGACAACTGAACCATAACTCTCATGCCTAAGGAGGGGTCAAATTAAACAACCCCCTCTTGCGGTTTTTAAGAATTATTTTTTGTCTTGTGCCGATACCACCAATATATTTTGTGCATCTGTTCCAAAGCATCAAAGGTATTTTCTGACATATTAACACTACCTTACCATTGACAAGTCAGGTTTTTCAAGTTCTGGAATATATCGGATAATACTGATAAATTAGCTCCCAATATTGCAGTTGATACTGAAAGTTATAATTAACGGCATTCTTCTCAGTTTTCGTGTTTATTTGTTGTTTACCTGAATAGTTAATGCATGTCTGTAATAAAAAAAATAGTTAAAATATATGTTAACTTCAGACAGGAGACAAAACGGTTAATAATAGCTTTATGCACTATATAAACTAGAAAAGCACTCAGAGAGCGCAGACCTCCGCCAAGCATTTTATGCCCCATTTAAAGCAATGTTAACGAAAATTTGAAAGTGACCCAGAATCCAGGATTCCTTCCGTATCACCCCCAAAACTGAATCACTTGTAGTTTTGCCACTCCCAACATTCCCTGAAAATTTCAGAAAGATCCTTCCTGACAGACAGACAGACAAACTCTGGCAAAAACGTAACCTCCTTGGCGGAAGTAATTAACGTTTTACTTACTTACTTAATTACTTTCTTATATAAAATTTATAGCAGACAGTTCTGGTGTCCTCTGCTAAAATCCACTCAAGTGATGTGTAAAATGCCCAAAATATCAAGCAAATTGCGACTATTGGTGGAGGGGGTCGAATCAACCCCCTCTTAGGCTGGAAAGGCTGATAAAAAAGCTTAGGCATAGGAGGGTTCAGTATGGTCCGCAAAACATGGATAACGCGGCAATGCCGAAATACTGAATGCACATGGCCATGGCCATGGCACAAAAATGCTTCACAGAAAATGCTCGGCTGCAAGATCGCCTGCATCATACACTATAACCATTAAGTTAACCACTGCAATGAGCAGACTTTTCAGTTAGGTTACATCTTGTACGCTGCGTTCATCAGTCTCTTAATTTGTTCTCTGCTCCTCATATTTGCATGCATGTTTTGATTTCCATATAGTTTTGCAGTAGCCCACCAATTGTAACTCTTCTCCTGACAGTCAACTTCCACATGCTGTTTTCATCACAAACTCAACACTTTTCTATACCGCAGCTTTTAGAACCTATGCCACCTTAATACTGAAGTTACTGCCTTACTTATTTACTTGATTCATAGTTATACTGCTTTATCTCCACAAAGACTCAGAGACAGTCAATTAAAAGGTGACATAGCCAATGACCGAGAACAGTTATAGTCAGCTGCAAAACACTTTGAAGAACAGCATATATCACAACAGTACAATACATCAGACAAAGTTCACTCATCATAAGACAAAAAACGCAGTGCTCCAAATACTACATCTGAATAACAAAATTGCACATATGCTTGTATAATGATCAACATATGAAAACCATGCAAAGCAGACACCAAGAACAACAAAGAATATTAAACAGCTCAGTGTCAGCAGTATGCAAAACTTGTAATATCGCAGTTTGAGAGTCTGCTTTTTGAACAACAAACCAACTCAAATCAATATTTACAAGCTGCTAACAAAATCACTCCAAAATACAGAACGTATTTCGTTGTTGTTTAGCTCGTTAATTCCACAAAAATGTACTTAAATCACAATACAACATGTACAATAACACATAACACAACTTTACAATTGCACTGTATACACAACTACAGAAATATACAGAAGACAAACAGCTTGATATACGAAACAAGCACCTTCACACAGCTCTCTGTCAACGATCTCTCTCTGATATAATAACGATAACAAAGATCTTGATTACCTGATATCTGTTACACGACCATCCTAATAGGCCATATTATGGATCTTGCCTGTCCCTTTGTCTGTCTGTCTGGCATAGGCTACTAAGAAAAACCGAAAATACCATGAACGTTCTCCAGGGCAGGGGCAACTGGTGTGCCAAATTTCAATTCAAAAGACCAAAGGTCAGGGTTAAATTGCACAGCTCTAGGTGGACGTATATTATAGATTACAGAAAGTAAGTAAGTAAGTAAGTAAAATGTAAATTTATATAGTGCATATTGTTAAATTAACCTCTAGTGTGCTTGGTGTACTTCATTGGAAAAAAAACAACACAGACATCAAACACACATATCCAAGAGATCAAAGAACAGATTACATCGATGTATTGCCAAATGTGTTAGGCTTTGCTGTCCGCACCAACAGGGGTTCAGACACTCAGGTGTTTACCTAAAACCCACCTGATATTTAAAATGTACACTTTTCGATCTTTAATTTTCGCTCTGCGTGCAACCTATAATAATGAAATCTTTTATTAGATGTAAAGCTTTAAAACCCATTGGTACCAAGTCTTTGTTTTTGGTTACTGCAAATTATCAATTTAAATATTAAATCAACCAAGTTAAAATTCAACAGTGCTTGCGCCAACAACAATGGTGCAAAAAACACACCATGCTGGACTGTTTGAAAACGAGTTTACTGAACCCTGGTATTGACATGACCAGCTGAAGCTATCAAAAAATGAACAAAGTAATGGATAGATCCCTGGAAAAAACACATACTGTGCTAACAGCATCCAATATACTGGCTATACATCTAATATATTGCAACCTTTATTTGCTGACGTCCTCCTGACTGCTGCCATTTACCTGAGTAAATGACTGATTAACTGATTAACTGATGAAACTGTTAAATTTGTTGTATAAATGATGTATGTAATTCAACAACTGTGTAAAATCTCATGAAATCCGACACTCACTAACCATGAAAAACGTACAGACATGCGTAGACACATTAATGAGAACACAACAATCACCTCATAATTACAATAAATATCTCATAATTACAACAACTGTCTCCGCCAAAAAAGTTATGTGACAGGGTGTGTCCATTAGTAGCCAAAGCAATTAAAAAAAAATTATGAGCAGATTTAACAAAATTTTTGGAGTTGGGCAACCGACAAAGCTATTAGATTTTGGTCACAATCCAAAATATTTTGTGTGATTCCGAATCATCCAGGACCAGGATTTGTTATTATTTACGTTACGTGTGGCGTAAACTGACATTCAATTCTGTTCGCCAGGTGGCAGCACCATTCTTGGTGCAAGCCGGAGATCTCTGATCACTTTTACTTATTATTATCACTATTACAATTAACATTATAATTACTATTATTAACATTATTATTACAACTTGTTAAGAGATCATTAAATATGCAGTGAATAGACACATCACCGTGAGACAAGCATTGACATTCTGCTCTCTCAATGCCCATAAAATGTCCACAACTGTCTCACTACATAAGCAGTTTTGATACAAATATATGTCCATCCAGCACTGGAGTGGGACAGGCATAGACAAATTAAATGTTTGCATGGCTGTAGACTGTTCACACAAGTCTCACTGCATGAGCAATGACGATACAAATATACGTCCATCCAGAGCTGCTGTGAGACAAGCATGCACTGAGGCAGACCAGTCCACAGTAACAACCGGAGCTCGATGTCCACGGAGGTTCAACGCTGGACTTAATGATGCACCATTGCTGTCCATCTAAACAATACCCAAGACACACACATTTGCGCACATACAATACAGCCTTAAGTGCTGCGGCGAGACGAGCGTGGACAAATCCAGTGCCATACTGGCTGAACAATGTCCACACTGGTCTCACCACATGCTCAGTGTCCATGTAGGTTCAAAGCTGGACTTAATGATGCACCCCTGCCATCCATCTAGACAATACACAGATATGCATAGTGATACAGTGCTTGCTTTAGTGCTGACAGCTAGGCATCCAAACTTCAAAGTACTGCCACAAAAGCTTACGGTACCTTTAAAGACTGGCCTAACCAAAAGCAACTCAGAAGAATAGGCTAACAGAACAAAAGCCAAGTACAGGCTGCAAGATACAAGACCAAAGCTAGAATCAGCACTATGTGTCATTTGTCTGAGATATGCAATGCACGCCTCGGATGTATGTATGTCCTACCAATAGCATGAAACCTACTGGGTGGGCCGAAAAAATGGCACCATGGCACCAAAAGCTACTGACTGCCAGTTCTCTGTTTAAATCACTGCACAATCTATCCTTAGCTACAGCCAAGCTAAAAGAGATTGCAAAATATAAAAATTTTTAAATGAAAACTACTAAGAAAGATTATAACTAAAATTACAACCAAAACCAGTAAAAAATTCAGAAATAAACTTATATATCATATATTTTAGCATTACTACTGTTTAATAGTTTCTTGCCCCCAGTACTCCGTTCCCAAGAAAGCCTAAAAATTGACTAAGCAAAACAAAGGTGGGTACGATCCTCAGTCTGTGCAGTCAGTGGCCAGCAAACTGTCGTGCAACATAGAGGATTGTTTAATACTAGCAAAGTACCTCACTACCCACCCTATGGGCGGATTACTTTGCTAGTGAAATGAATGCGCACAAGAGTTTGGGAGGGGTTGTATGCAGTACCGGTACATGGTGCAGTCGTAATAACGTGCAGAGGGTGCCACTGATCCAACTGCCAGCATGAGCCGGCACACGTCACAAAGACTACGAAATTCATGGCCGGCCTTAAGGCCTTAGGCTAGGACCTTTAAGTGGCCGACATTCACCAGATGTCGCCACGAAGCTGAGCACTATACTGACGAACTTGACAGAATCAGCGGGGAAAGAAGACCCAGCAACTCAACCAATGCAGCCGGGAAGGCGCTAGAGGGGGCTGACAGACAGACAGACAGACTTTCCGCACATTATAGTAAAATACTTTTTATTTTCTCCACTGTGCATGTGTTTCATCATTGTGTAGCTCATGTATAACTTGCTAGAAGTGAAATGAGAACCAACCTTGTATATGAGACCACCGTGTGGAGCGCAGGTGAGAAGATGTTGACCATCAGCATCGATGGCAAACAGTTTGCCTCGTGGTGAGTGGTAGAGCTTCTGACCGTTAGCACTGACACTGACGAATGGCCCCGATGCACCGGAGTGCAAGGCAAAGTCAGCCATCTTACGACCAGTGTTATGTATGCTCCACTGCGATAACTGTATGCATGAACAACGATGAAATGAATTAAAAAATAAACAAAAATGAATAAATAAGTAAGCGTTAGGCAAAGCCAGCAGTCTCACGACCAGTGTTACAAATACTCCACTGAGATGTGCACAAATTAGCCGCAATCACATGGTTACTAGAGCAATCACACTGTTATTGGTGCTAGCAAGATATAATAATAAAACAGTAATACTAATGATTCCATTAAATGTTCTAGTAATAGGAGTAATAATAATAATAACAACAACAAATGCCAGAACTAGAGTTCCTCGAATTGTACTGGTTAACTAATTTTTGGACACACAACATAAAACTTAGCACTAAATGTGTGTTGAGTACACACTTGGCCATCATGACAATCCAGCAATTAAAGACGTTACACTCTGCCTCTAGTTCTATGTGAGAGAAGTAATAAAAGCTGCTACACACTTTGCCTTCACTGTTGATACTGTAGCATGAAGTTTCATCCGCACTGAAGGACACCGTGTAAACCTCAGCACTAGAGTCACCCCACTGAGCGATACAACTGTAGCTACTCATATCTACATACACACATGACAGGTCAACTCAGCCTGACCATCCCTGACCACTTAGCTACACAACCGTGACTACTTGTGTATGTAATTACAAACACACACACAAGCCTACAAGCACACAAACTTGAGAAGAGTGAGAACAAGTTTTCACTACTATCAGCTGGCATCATCAAGATGCAATGAAGGATAAATGCCAAACATTCACCGACCATCAGTGCTAACACGTTTTATTGTTTAGCAGTCAGCCAAGTGGCGGCAATTGCTGGCAGATGATAATATAAAGGTACAAAAGGTATTTGTTCTTTGAGTTCAAAAGGCTGTTACATAGCAAAAAAATATGATATCATGAAGAAAAGCCAACCTTGTTACAAAATCCGAATATTATGCACATAAGGGTACATATTATTCTTCAGATCTACAGTTTAATTTTGTCCAAAGCAGAACATTACAGTGCCACCATTTCTACATGACTATTACACCGATATGGCTCTCACCACAATTATGGCAATGGGATGATTCGGCGCTAGGGACAATACGGTGCTGCCGCTACAGTGCTGGACATTACGGCGCGTGCCTTAGAAGTAGAACAAAAACAGCAGACAGCCTGTCAATCATAGGTTTTAATGCTAGCGTTAATTTTATAACGTTGCGTCATCGTGCTAAGTAAGCTTAATGCATCAGTTCCATAGTTGATCCTGCAGGCTGCAGTCAGCAAACAACTACACGTCCAAAGTACAGGAAAAAGTAAGAAAGGTAAAAACGTGGCAAAAATTAAAAAAACCTTAAAAATGTAACAAGTAAGTAATAATAAAAAACATACAAAAGGGTTAATACATCTACGTTATTCACTCACTGTGTAATAGTTTTAACATTCAATAATATTTTTAAGAGGCAGAGTTTTTCTACCATGTTACCACGCTAAAATGACAGCTCTAAACATTAAATGATGTTACTTGCCAGACTCAAGATGATCTAGCATAATGTCTGCACACCACAATCTTTAGTTTCATGTGGCAAGTCTATTTTCCATGCTTATTGCTTATTCTCAACTTGAGACAGCTGCCATCAGCAGCTTCCCGATAGCTGTGCACGACTCATGCAATGCACTTCACATAAGTAGTTATGGCGCATGTACATCAGGCTGCTAGCTTTGATTCTCACAGAGGTGTCCACTCCATTGATAGGTGGTTCGACTTGGGGTTAAATTGCTTCCAGGCACTGAGGAGGCCATCATAGATGCCCCTGGATTCGCTGACTTCCTGCTCTCATTGTTCAGCGACATCACGTATGGTGCCGTAACACCGGTGCCGTATCGTCCCTAGTGCTGAATTGTCACAGCGCCGTAACAGCGAGTGCTGTAATGGCGGCGCCATAACAGTAGCATCAAAACGGTGACGCCGTAATGTCACGTACCACATTTTGTCTAACACTGATGAAAGGCTTAAATACGAAGCGTAACAGCTGATACCTAAAAAATCCAAACTCCAATCAACCACAGAAATGAGTGACACAAACCATACAGACGTACACGACCGTCGGCAGCACCAGTAAGTAGGAGTTGTCCATTGTGATTATAGACAAGAGAATTGACGGCGATTGGTCCCGGAGACAATGACAAATGTTGCTACAAACAGCATTCGCACATCGTTACACAGACGCTAAAGTTGGTAACAATAATACTAACTGGCTGTACTGCACCATCAATTACATGAGCAACCAAACAACCTGAACAATTAGCATTCAAAGTGCCAAAGGGTCACAAGTGGCACAGTACAAACTAGGAAGTGGGTTAAGAGATGGAGAAAACACAAATACTACGAAGTCAGTTAATAAATCACGATATGAAGTTAAAACAGTAACAGCAGTGTCACAGACCATAAGGCATATGCAGAAACTAAATTTACAGCAACTGACTTTGTACTTTGCTTACCAGGCCCACCTATTCCAGGAAAAGGTTACTGCAGCAAAAATATAAGAATAAGGCATTGTTGTCATCATCTTTGCTGTTGTTGATGCTGCTGCTGCTGCTACTACGAGTATAAGTACTACTACAAGTACTGCAACAGTAAGTAAGTAAGCAAGTTAGTAATTTATATAGTGTGTTAACTGTAACAACCTCGAACACGAGCGATGTGCTAGTAATGCGAGAAGTAAAAATGTTTTGGATGACATCTGAAAGTGGTTTAACAGTGTGAACTGAATTTCAGAGTGTTCTGCAAAGCATTCAAAGTAGATGGATCAGTGTGTTCAAAAGCCGACATACCTCAGCTTTCATAGTGCGCAGATCCCAGACTGACAGCTTGCCAACTCTGGGTGCGTTCAGATCTCCCGTGGGATTGGTTGTCAGAAGCCGGCCCACAGCACTGCATGTGAACTGCAGGCCTTGAGGACTGCTAGCGATTGATGCAATCCTGTAACAATATCGACCACAAGCCTTGAGGTCTGCTAGCAACTGACACAATCCCAATGTCATGGCGAGTCATAGCCAGAAACAGCCTCAGTTCTCAAAGATCTGCTACAAATGGCAATGCCACCTGGCAAATACAAAGAACTTTAAAGTTAACATTAAAAAGCTGCTGTCTGCCAATGGTGAAAAATCATGAATAATAAACCAGAATCAACCACAAAATATGCAGTGGTAGAATACCACCAAATTCCTATTGCTCCTCAAAATTTCATCAGAATACTGAGTGTAGTGAGTCCAATACTCAACACAGTTATGTCAAACTACAATGTTAATGACTAGAATTAAGCAGCACTGTAACAGGAATAATACCCCCAGGGCAAATAAAAAGCAACCACAGAGCACTGTAATGTGAATCATACCTGGGGCAGATAACTATGCTACGCTGTGATGAGTCACCTTGTACAGGCAAAAACAATCATACAACACTATAACGAGAATAATACCATACCTAGGGCAGGTGGTATCAGTGACAACGTCTTTGATGACTTTCTTTTCTCGGACGTCAAAGACACGAACACTGCCAACTTTTGTACCAAGCAGCAGCTGTAACATGCAGACATAGACAACGTTAGCTGCACTGCAAAACTGACCAAAATAATAACGTACGATCACAGTAATTTGGCACTAAACAGCATCGATAAAAATGTTCTTTTGGGTAATGCACAACAGAGCACTGTTCAGTTCAATTTATTACTTTTCACAACAAGATAAGCCAAATTAACCTAAAAATACACACGACACGTAATCAATTACAGATTTAAAACAGACAACTAGTAAAAACAAAACTTTTATAGTCACAACACTGTGCGACATGTACCACTGTCATCTGCTATAAAAATACAGTAAAACATAAAAAGCAGATTATCTAATTGTCATAATCATGAAAATAACTTTTCAGCAGCAGGTGCACAATTTACCTATTTATTTACTTACTTACTTACCTCTTACTTTGATATTTAATTATTTTTAGAAAATATCTAAAAACTTTACTTACACCAGCATAGTTATTAAGCCACCAACAATCACATGATACTTAACAGACTTGCATTAGACCTAAACTACAGGCAATGGATGTAACAGCAGACAGCATAGTACCAGTCGGTCGGCCCGGTTAGCCCACTCCAGCGATGTGAGTACAGACTTGGACATTGTGCTGGCTATAGTTGACGGGTTCGGCTGAAACGACCAAACCCTGAAATACACAGGATATATTATAATTCAGCATATACAACAGATAAAAAACAACTACAAAAACTGCAAATTAATGGCACTGATTGCTTGTAGCCACTGACCTACATTGGCTTACTGTTACATAATATTTATACAATCAATCAATTAAAACACATCTGCATAGTGCCATATGCCACAAACGACTCACAGACCCGCAAAACAGTGAAGACAAGGCTAACTGTTCATGTTATCTATACAGTGTAAGCAACAACAAACATTTCAGTTTTTCAACTATGCGTAAAAATGCTGAAAAGTTTGGTGGATATACAGTTATACGACATCGATGCTGCTTGCTGTCAACGTCAATAATGAGTGTGTGCTTTGTGCGTGAGACACATGTGCGCTGTTGACTGTTTAAATTTACTATTTTTTCGTGGTTCTGTTTGCGAAAAGTCAGTAATGTTGCGACAATCATGCGCGTAACAGAGATTGCATATGATTGACTCTGATTAGCCGTGTTCTGCGGTGAACTAAAACACCTTCAATGATGTATCGATGCAGGTGGCCAGATTAGACTTCGACGATATGATGTCATGCCATCTAAGGAGACCAAGAAAGGTTATTTTAACCTGTCTGTAATGACAGCTGGTTAGTCGGTGAAACTAATAGAACTGGTGGCAGAAGAGTGCATCTTTCTGTGCTGGGCCCATCTGCACCAAACAGTCTTCCTGCATATTAATGAACTATTGAACTACTTAATAATAATTAATAATAATAATAATAATAATGTGACAACAAGATGAGAGATGCAGCAAAATCATACTTCATACCATCGACATCAACACTACAGCACTGTGTAGGTGTGTATAAAAGGGCCATTTCAAAAATTTCCGGCCTCGACAATGACATATTAGATTACAATATTTTCAACAATCTATACATCAGTGAAACATACATCCTTTACTGACTTAAAAAAGTCTGCTGCAGATATGACATCATAATTTATGACATCATAAAGCACTAAACCAAAACGATTTGGAGTGCTAGCGCAAACATCATCAAATCAGGCTCACTACTAGCATGACAATTTTCCAGTCTTCAGCTGGATTTGAAAAAAAATGGGGACACACAGCATGTGATTTTGTGAAAACTCTGTCACGTATGCTCATAAATTTATCATTTGAATCGGTGAATGTAGGATAGCCTAAATCTGAAAATCGTTACTATTTAATGCACATAACGTCATAAATTACAACGACATTATATTTGCATCAGACTCGTATAAGTCAGTGAACAAGTAATTTAAGCAAAGCTCACATGACGTGCGATAGCTATGGTCCTGCCACTTTCACAATCAGTGTAGGCCTACAGCAATAAGATATTAATGCATCCTAAAAGTGTACTTAAATTTGAGGCCTCTGTGTGGAAGACTATATGAATTTAAAAGACTAAAACTTAGATTCTTAAAAAATGTATGTTCTATGCTAAAAATGTCATACGCAGGTTGTCCAGGTACATCTCCAGCCATTTCAATGCAATTCACTCTTAAAATATGTGTCGTAGCCAGAAATTGCAAAAAAGTTACCAAAAACCCCTATTTTGCGGGTTCAAGATCATCAACGTTGACATCAATAACAAGAAATTTGAGCAAAGCTCATGAGACACGCGAAAGCCTATAGCAGTTCCTGTTCGCA
>Ga0056128_1008312_pt1 | contig 13084 bp, 5 predicted proteins | sample WorMetLIZISLAND2_FD_71113 | JGI IMG/M metagenome (GOLD analysis project Ga0056128, IMG submission 71113) | Marine gutless worms symbiont microbial communities from Max Planck institute for Marine Microbiology, Germany - Olavius geniculatus... ...
TGGCGCCAAGCTACTATCGTTATGCGATCCAGATAGAGAATTTGGTATTTGTATATTAACTTAGCGTGAACCAGAACTGCTATAGGCTTTTGCGCGTCTCGTGAGCATTAGCTCAAATTTCTTGTTTATGTTGTAGTTGTACAACAAATGTTTATCTGCTGGATTGTTCAAGTCAACAGAAATTCCATTGTCATTTGCACATCTGTGGACGGTTTTCAGTGTTTTTTTACTTATGTTTATAATGCTTTTATTTTGTTGTCATTTATCTATCGACAGCGTAAATGCTGTCAGTTGCGTTGTTATGTTTGTTGTGTTGCTACTGCTGCATTTGGCAGTGTGTATTTTGGAGCGCTGAATTTGCAGATTAGTAAATGATGTACCAGTACCACAGAATAACAGTGATGCGAAGAATAATAGCTTTCTTTCAGTTTTGTTTATGTGCTTTAAATTTCTCGTTATGTAATTAATTTATTTGTCCACAGTGTGAACATTGTCAGTTGCATTATGTTGCTACTGCTACAGCTGACAGTGTATTTTGGTGCGCTGAGTTTACATACCAGAAAATGACGGACCAAATCACGCAGCTGGTAAATGAAGACCAGCTCGTTTTATAAGCAGTAAAGTAGTTAAATATTTTTTTTCGTATATTTCTGCTGGTTAATTTGTATTTCTTATATTTAGTTATTTCAGACAGGGTGATGTTTTTTAGCAGTAGCAGTAACCTAACAGTCACACATTTGCTAGAGAAGTGGAATTGTGTACATTAGCTAAACTAGTCGCATAGGAAACTTATTTGAGCTGCTCATATTCCAGCTGGTGCTCTTGTTATAATGACATGCCTGCAGTCTATTTGTTAGGCTAACTAACTCACTTACTATCATACACTAAAAGCAATGCAAGCATGTTTAATTTGTAGCAGACATTCAATACAATCCTTTGCCAATCTGCTGGATGTTTTGTCTCATTTACTTAATGTCCAATCATTGACCTTTGTGAAATAATAATGTCAGATAAACTAGCAACAGTGCAGCAGTTCTGGCAGGCAACTGCAATTCCGCTATCAGAATAAGTCAAAAAGTGCAAGAAAGGCCTACCATCCAGTCACACACTGTAGCTGAATTGATTCAAGAATATTTATTCTATACAGAACCATTCCAGTGTCATCACAGTTTGCAACAATTATCAATAATATATTATTAAATTTATTACATGTCAATGAAAACATATATCTGAAGTACACGGCTGCAAGAGTGCAGAAACGTCAGTGAATGACAGCGATTAGGCAGTTAAAAGCAATTACAACTAAATGTCTCCAGAATATGTACACATTGTTGTTTTCTATGTATACAACATGTGCAGATATAATTCAAACTGCAAGTGAAACGATTAACATATTCAGTAAAATGCTGACAGTTCATAACTGTGTAACAGTAACTGAAAAACATGATCCAGATAAAAACACAATCTGCATTTAAAACATTATTTCATGCTATTAGTACTCAGGTGATAATGCACTTAAAATCAAATATATTATCTAGTGATATATCTTACTATGACACAACAAAGTCATGCGAAACTTCAGTGATCAGTGTAAGCCACCGAAAAGCACAAACTTATAATACACGGTGTCCCAAAAATAATTCCCAACATTTCAGTTGTAACTTCTGAAGTAGGATTATCAGATTGTAAAAATTTTTGATATAAATATAAAGACAGTTGTATCAAAAATACTCTAATCAAAAACTATCAAAATTGGGCATACAATCAATAATGTTGGCAACCTTTTCTTGGGACACAGTGTAGTAACTGATATGATACCAAAATTCAAAGATTCTTGCACATAGCCCATACAGTCATCACAGCATTATTGCAAGCAAAGCTAAGAGTGGGTGCTGGCTAGCAACTGGAATGAGCAGGTGAACGAGGACATAGAGTCAAGTCAAGTCTACTTGAGATGAGGCGAGTCAAAGAAGTTCTTCTTCGTAGCTTTGCTGTTCCACACGCAATAAACACATCAACCCTGTCAGTGTATTCACACATGCTAACCAATTTCGGCTCCCACAAAGTTTTAGCCACTTAGCAGCAGTGATGCTATCAAGGACTTTATGTTCGAGGACAAGGCCAAGGTTAAGGACATAGAACCTGAGGACGAGGACAAGAACTTACAAAAACAGCAAAGCCAAAGACGAGGACAAGGACAAAGACTTGGAACCGAGTACAAGGCCAAGGACAAGGACATGGAACCAAGGCCAAGGCCAAAAAACTCAGCCAAAACCAAGGACATCCAAATGCCACTATTACAGCGACACATTACCGTCAACTGGGGTGACTTTAATAGGACTTTAAACATTTTGAACGTCATTAGTCACATCATAATGATAATGATAATGTCAAACATACTACTGGAATAAACTAACAATGATAAAAATATCTGACAAGCAAAAAAATGACATCTTGTGACCAAACATTTCATTATGTTGTATTTATGTACAATTTTAAAGTTGTAGACCTATATTTTGTTCCGTGGTAATGTTTATAAAGATGTTGCGTTGGTTTTGACAGTTGTTGAAGATGGTGGTGTCTTTAAATTACACACAGAATAGGCCCAAATATTGAACCCTGTGGAATGCCACTAAGAACATCAGACCAATGTGACATAACTTAAGTGGTCTCCAATTACTAGCATCACAAGTTTCGGTATGACGATAGCTAATGTGTAACGCCTTTTCAGTTTTGTGTTCAAACTCTTGGTAATAAATTAATAATGATTAATAAATAGAATGTATTAAAGTCCTTGGTATTATGGCCTAGGACTATCTCAAGGCCAAGGACTTGAGAGCCGAGGATGAGGACAAGGATTTGGGTCCGAGGACAAGGACCCAGCTCTTTGTCCTCGAGGCGCCTCGAGGATGAGGACAACTCCTTGAGGACACACCACTGCTTAGAAGCACCTTATTTTGCCCAATAAAGCACAAACAACAGCCAGTAACAAAATGGTGCTTCAAATTTCGCATTAATAAGATGTGCAAGGCGTACTAAAGTCTTAGAAATAGTGCTAGTTACACTTATGCATGCTAATGGTGATAAAAACATACAGCGCCATCTGTATGAACTCCACTCAACAGTTGAGTCTACACAACTCACAGATTTAGTAGACCACACTAAAGCTGCAAAAAAAGCGATCTGGCAAGTTCCACTAAGTAGGCCAGATGAAACTACTTTGGTGTCGATATCAGTAAGCATGAATATGCTCTCTGTCAAGCTTGCACCCATGCCAACACAAGGTTCACTACCTACTTATGTTCTACATCTGTGTATTTGTACACTAGACAAGACAGTTATAAATGGATTTCAATTACCTTTTTGGAACGGCCCAGGAAGGAAGAGATTAGATTTTGGTGGCGATCTGATTTCTTTTGTAAGGATTCTTCAACAATGGCAAATAGGTTGCAAACTGAGAGAATACATTAATTAATTCAACAGGCGGCAGCTTGACAGTTATGTCTGCTGCTAAGTCTCTTACTCATGTCAACATAAAGTCTATGCATGCTGGCTTTAGTGATGCTAAATCTCACATGAACCTGGCCTGCATTAAACCCGTACAATACTTCACAGTAAACAGCACTATGTATGCGGTGAAAACACTCTTCGGTGTTTTTGAATTAGCGAGACACACAAAAAAACAGACACACAGACACATACAAGAAAACAGAAAGAGAAAGGTGGTGATACATACGATGATGATGATGAAGTAGGTGCTGCAACTGAACCAAAGAAACCCTGCGCAGCTAAAAAACACAACAACATATAGACCCATACATTACATGTATATGCTATAAACACTTCCGAATGTCTGATCACCGTGTGTTCGCATTTTATGATCAGATACACAAAACATCAGCTTGACATGCCAAACATACAAATCAACTTGAACAACTCAACCAAGGAATGGAAGAGAATGTATTTCCCCATGTGGTCGAACTTTGAGGTACTTATAAAGCTGCAAATGCTGGCATAATGATCCTCATGGAATAGCCTATGTACTGCAATGCAAAATGATGATGTTCAGTGTACTATAATTTAACAAATTACAATAAACAATTCATAGGAAATAAAAACAGGTGCTCTCATGCAAATCATGACGTAAAACACACCATAGTTGCTGATGTATAATGGACAAGCGAGTGAATAAAAGTTATAAAACGTTACGGCAATCTTAGACAGTTGGCAGTAGGCACGATGTGTGAAAACGTGTTAATTTACGCAGGCATAGAACACATACAAATGCCAAATTTTTATCTATTTCACCATTTTAAAAATCAACGGACCTCTAACGGATACTGGTGTAACAAGACTTGGTGCTGAAACAGATAGCACATTACCTGTTGCGAGCTCTAGTTTCAGCAGCAAATTAAACACAAACAATACATCGGTACTCAGTAATGATGGAGTGCTACAGACCACGGGCTTTGCCAGTTGATGACAGTGACATCCTGTTGTCATCATACTTGGGCAGATAGCGAACTGCAGCACGCCCATGCTCTGCAGTTACATACAGACATGTATACACACCACCATAATGGTCCATGCTGCTGCCACCATTAAGGCCTCGAACCGCAACCAACCATTAAGTTAGCGGTCCCGGACTGCTAATTCCACGCCTCTGCCACTGATAAGTTAGCGGTTTAGCGAAAAGAATAAAATCAAACTCTCACACTGCTGCAAACAGAGCTGCCAGCGTAACTGCATGTGTCCTCGTCAGTCATCAGTTCTGAGGTGCACTACAGGAGATACTAAAGTAACTCCAAGGGAAAAAGGTAGTTTGTCATACGTCGTTATGAAATCATGTAAAGGTTGTTGTTTTTATGTCTAAAAAATTAATACTAGTGACAGGCGTCTTAGTGATTTAAACCGCCAAGCCAGCCACTAAAGCTAAACGGTCCAACCAGTGGGTTACTAGCTTAAAGGCTTAGCAGTTTAAATCACTAAGCCAGACGTTAAAGCTTCAGACCAGCTGTTAAGGCGTAAACAAACAGTTCCGGGGACTACCATACCCCTCTCTACTGCACACACCAACAGACAATTCAGATTCAAACAATTTGCCTTTCATTTTCACCACTAAAAAGAAATTAGTTGATCAACCAATCAATCGGTAAGAATTTTTAAAGTAAAGCACTGCTAAATCTATTATAAAAATGGTTTTCATTTGACTGTATTCTGAACAACTCAATAGAACTTCTGACATAATCAACACTTCCACTTTAGTGAACTTGACCTATGCCCACCTAACTGCAGTATGTGTGGTTTTGGCCAGCAGCTGATACAGCACTGGATATGGACGTGAGCTGCTTAGACAACTCAGTCTCCTACCCCGGAAGGTCAGCAAATCAGGCTGCTCTGCACACTAATCAAATCTTCTCAATTTTCACAATATGTGCCACAAATCATCACTGCTGGCTCTATGTTAATGCAAGGCTCGCACCACCATGCAAACATAACTAAAAAATATCTGCAAATATATTATGTGACCAACCCTCCCAAACTATACAACAATAATCCTAACCTTTGATCTGCCCCGGACAACCATTTTTCGTTCTCTGCACCTTCTAGTTTTTGAGTTAAATGCTAATATGGAATAGATGGATGGGTAATACCCATACTGCAGCCAGTTAGAAAGGCAGAAAAAATAATAACAGCAACAATAATAGTATTCTTATAGTATTTATTTAATTTATGTAGAGCAGCAACGTCCAAAAACAGAAGCCTTGCGGATGAGTCTAACGTACCATCAGCAGCTGACTGCTGGTCATCTGCCTCATAGACATCATCATCATCATCATCCACATTCACGTATCTCAGCCAGAAGTCTGTTGGAATATTCATCAGCCGCTTCATCACCTGTATCAACCAATCACATGCACGTACATCAGCTGCTGGACCAATAAGAACACACACTGGTGTGTCATGAATAATCGGCCTCTTCGTCATCTAAACTGTCACATTACAGTGATCGCACGTACAGGGCATCTGCTAGTTTGTATACACCAGTATTTCACAAGATGATGTACAGCAACAGGCTTAACATTTGGCGCAATGTTTATTGTTTAATTATATGGGCTACAACTCATAACAGAAAAAAATTAGTCAATATTTGGTAAAAGAACAGAAAGGAGTACCAGTATAATGGCTTGAGAGCAAATGTGATGTCAACTGACTTGAGCAGCGACCAAAGCATCAAATGCAAAGTGATATACTATCGTTAAGTCATACAGAACTGACAAAATCACAGAATTTACAAAAGTTTTCTGTTATTTGTTGGGATTTTTTTACACCAGGTACTTTTGTGTCAATATACGTAAATTTTTAACATTGAATATCACAAGCTAAATTAACATAAAATGACGTTTGTTGTTACATTAACTGGCATAGCTGCGAACACAATAATCGTAGTTACTGAAACACCCCCTTTACTACGAATGATGACCACAGATCATTCAGCAGGAAACAGAACAAGTAACTAATTACCATGTTTCCAGTAGGCTTTTACGAACACAATACAGCCATGAATTCACCATAAACCTAGCAATTTTTCTAAAGCATGCCACAATTATTTTCAGTGTTCACCATAATTTTCGTATATGCCTCGTCAGAAAAACAAAGTGGAGAGAGTTTCTCACGAGTTGCTGTAGCTTGGTCTGGGTCATGATGTCGTTCATTGTGGGCTCAGCACTAGAGTAGCCGACGACCGTTGGACCAAACACTGTAGCCAGGTTGTCAACAGACATCTTACACACAGCATTCTCAGACACCCTGCATAATGCACATCACCACGCACATGAACAATAAAACATGCAACTTTCTCAATATATCACTTGACCGACAACAATTCATCTCACAAATAACTGCTTACATCCACCTCCTTCTAATACAAACCGACCTTCTGGAACAGCTTCATTGGCTTCCTATCGAATGGCAAATCAAATTCAAGCTTGCTTCTTCTACTTATAAAGCTATACATGCCAGTAATTCACCTTAACTTGCTGAACTTGTACATCATCACAAATCTACAAGCTTCACATGCTCATCTTCCAGTCATCTACTTGATGTTTCGCACCATAACTCATCTCTTGGTTCCAGTGCATTTTGAGTTTCGGCACCAAAAGTATATTATTCTGTTCCTATTCATATTCGCCAAGTTCAAACATTTGCCTCTTTCAAATGTCATCTTAAAACTTCTTATTTTCAGTCCACTTTTCTTGGCCCCTAGCGCCCCTCTCCAATGTGCCCTGATTCTCTTGAGAGATTATGCTGCTATATAAATTGGTACTTACTTACTTACTTACTATCGATATACTCAGATAATAAAATGTAGTTGATGTCATTTGTTTGGTTGGTCAGTCAATCAATCAACCAACCAATCAATCAGACTAATCAGTTAATGATAACTGATAAGAAACAATGAAAAAGAAAACAGAAGTCAGTTAGCAGCAAATTTTATTCAAATTCCAAAAAACGAATTTTGAATACGGAAAAAATTCAAACATTACATCCTTATATCCTGGGAACTTTCGTTCCCTGGAACTTTCGTTCTCAACATCAAAATTAACATGGAACTTTCGTTCCCTAACATTGATTATTAGGCCTATACTGTACACAATTTTTGATGCGCTTTTTTAACTACAGCTATGTGTAGGCATTGATGTTACCATTGTCATCTGTCTCTCGTCCGTCCGTCCATCTGTCTGTTCGTAACGGATGTATTGTGGATAAGCATTGGGTCATAGAGGACAGAAAACAGAAGTCAGTTAGCTGACCATCACTAATCAACCATCACAAATCAGTCTGCTGTAAATTATGTGAATAACTATAAACTCTGCAAGCAGTCTTCTACACAAATTATGTTTTCATATCGGACTTAAACAATTAAAGAAAAAAACTAGAAATGCACCGTTAATTCATTTAGCTGATTTTTCAGTCAGCCGACTATTGCAGCCTAACAACTGATCGTCGGCCAATTGCTAAAATTGTTGTACAAAATGCACCCACTCAGCCCCATGCTACTAAAACGAAAACAGATACTGATTATGGCGCATTTTGTTAACAATATATGAAACCACATGAAAACAATACAGTAATGCAGTACCGATGCAGATGTAGTATGAGATATGCAAGTGTGTCGCAGTTTGGCTGAGGTAGTTCACTGACAGCTTGATACAGTTCACTGTCACCAGCCAGATCATCAGCACTTTTCCCTGTGGACCAACAGAAAGACAGACAGATATAAACACAGGCAGACAGAAAAACAGAAACCCGCAAACAGATAAACAGACACACAGCCAATGTCAGTGAGGCAATTCAAAAAAGAAACAGACTTATAGTGTCATAAAGTACTGACAACAAGAACCGTATAACAGCGGAAAATAACGAATGCGATACAGTTAAAACACAAAAACTGCATAGTTTTGCGCATTTTAGTTCACAAAATAAGTCTGAAATCGCAGATCTGTAAAGCTGTTGTCTTCATCAAATCATAATCAGCGGCTTTACTGCAACAACAAAACCATTGTTGCAGGACTAGAAGCTAAGAAGCCAATGTGCATTGCAAGTTTCGGATCTGTCAGGTTGTTTTCGCTGAAATCAGAATCTGTGGCTTCAAGTTCACATAATCTTTTACTGAACTGCACTAACAAAACCATTGTTGCACGACTAAGATAAGAAGCTGACGAGCATTGCAAAAGTTCAATCAGTTCACGTGACGAATGTAGCAGAATGATGATGTGAATGTGCAGATAATGACGACAACGCTCACCAACGGCACTGGTGAATGCTGTCCACAGTCGGAACGTCACGAGCGGCTCCTTCAGACTGCGCAGGAAATCTTTGAGACATCCGCAGATCACGTGCACGTCATGCACCAGAGCCTGCAATGACATCTCAACAGGTCACAGATTTACACAGGGACCAGAGCTCATGCCATTTGCACAGCTGTAAGCCGGCAAGGGTTAAAACACACCTCTGGTTAACAGGTGGTTGGGGACCAAGCAAGATGTCAAAAGACTAACGTCATGTAAGCCTACAGCTCCAAGCTACGGAGCGTTAGCTGCCATATGGGATCACACAGTGTTACCTGCCAACTGATAACAGTGAACACACCCTGCCATAACCCCAGGCAGGCAGAGTGCACCAGACGAATGCAAAGGTTGAGTGGTGGGGGAGTTGGTAACTTGGACATTCACCTACTAAAGTCTACTACTAAGTCTACTACTGGGTCTGGAACAGAGCTACTTTGCTGATCAAGACTAATGCTTTAATCACCACCACAAGTCGTCATCTAGAGATTTTATCTGTGTGTGTGTGCGAAGACATGTGACAATATTGAAACCAATAAACATAGTCTAACTCTTAACTGCAGCTACAAAAATTTTCTGACAATATGATGTAACCAACCAGATTAGGCAGCGATTTGCCTTTCAAGAATTTCTCCTTCAACTCCTTGACTTCCTTCTCCGACCTTCACACAAATATACACAATTAATCACTTCAGATTCTACTCCATATAGAAACAGCAACAAGACAAGGCTTGAGTTAGTGATAATTACTGACATACTGCATCATAAAGTCAACACTAAAGTTTGGATATGTCAAATAAGTCACATAGTGGCTCGTTCGACAGCATTAATTACACAACGAGTGAGTTTATTAAAGAAACAAAATCCATAATACAAATCACAAATAACATCACGACTGATCAAACACCAGTAATTAAAAAAAATCGCTACATTCTTGCCAGTAGATTAACAGCCAGACTGCATTAAGACAGCGAACTGCCTCAGCATGACATAACAAGAAAAGCCCAGCTAACACAAAAAGAAACGTGTGACAGCGATATACGTGTGAAGGCCTGGTGCGAACGAAGTCTAAGTTCACAAAAATGTTTCATTTAGACTCCACGGCAGATGACGCCTAGCACCATATCCAATGCATGAATTCCACCAATATTGGCTGAAAATCGTGTGCTGACAGCTTGCGAACGCTACAGAGCTGTCACAGCCTGAAATCGCCAAAAATCCCTTATAAACCCCCATTTTGGCCTTCAAGGTCATCCAAGGTCATTGGTCAGGGTGGCAATCAAAAGCCCATGTACGACTTCCCATTAGTGATTAATAGTAACCTAGGCCCTATCTCATACCGTTATTGAGATACAGCGACTTATTCACTAAAAATCAAAAATTTCCCCCCTCTCATTTAGCGCTTTTGTTCAGGGTGACCCCCTTCGAATTTATGGAAAAGCTTTACGGTTCCTGAAACTAGGGTCTTCTGGGCAGCCGACGATGAAAATTTGGTAATCCTAGCTTGCACCGTTCTTGACTGATCCACCCATGTGATAGATGGACAGACTGACGAATAGAATTGCGATAGCTAAGATGCGCTATAACAGTACCTGCTGTCGCGCGTAAAAATATGACATTAGAGATTTTGTATTCTGGGGAATTTTAATTATATTTATAAAATAAATCAACGAAAGCAGAAAGACTGCACTGGATCTGCTAGCACTCAGGATCTACTAGAACTCAATACTAAACTACTGACAAATAGAATAAGGAAGCAAGTAGTTTCTTAACAACACAAGAGACCATTCTGTGTCATAACAGCGTAAACATAAACTGACTATACAGCTACAAATAATGTGCAAAATTGAGGCCAGACAGCGAAGACTACAACTAACTATAATAAGCAAAATTAATAATCAGAGTGCAGAGAAAAAAAAACAGATCAACAGAACAGAAAACAAGTGCAAAAGTAGCGAGGTACCCAGGCACTCGATAGATTCCCTCCTCGTTCCAGCCCCGTGCATTCACCTCTTCCACACAACGTATCTGAACAGCAGCAATACTCATAGTCAGCTTATAACAACCCTCACTGCTTGCAGCATAGATGATGCCCAGCCCAATGTCAGACAGCCACTCACTCATCTGACCACTAGCATTTTAACTGCTTCAGTTCTGAGCAATACTCATTCAGCTGAAATCAAGCCCCACTGTTTACAGCATAAGCAACATGTGACGGCATCCACACTCAGCATCCGGACTGCTCTACAGCTGCCGAATAATGTGAACTGCACAGCATGCATCGCACACCACTATTCTTAAAAACTTCATTTTCTTCATCATCACAAGTGAGTAACACTGTGCATTTCTAGCACATCGTCAACAAATCTTACAAATACATTTTGTCATTTCCAGTTAAACTACTCTCGAGTATGATTTTAACAAGCAGAATTTGACATCTGAGTTCCGTATAACTACCAAGTGGTGCACAAAAAGGAGGAACAATAGAACAACGCATGCTCAACTTAGAATGAGCAAACGGACAGTTTCAGAACCAATTATCCTCGATCACTGCAGTGAATAGTGGTCATTTTGAACACGTACATAGTGTTCGACGTGACTAAAGCTATATCATTTCCAAAACTGTCCAATTGTTCAATCTACGTAAGGCACGTATGCTCTACTTGTTAATGCACCACTCTGTATATTCAGACTCTGCTACACAATTATATAAAACTGCCTGACAACCCTCCATTCATGTTTTGTAATTGTTCAGTTGTCTTGCATTCTTTTTGTCAGATTTTTACCATGTGCATTAATTGTAATAATGTGCATATTATACATGTCCAACTTAATATATTTTACTTACTTACTGCTCATGCATGACAATGCAGCTAGATAAGTTGCACATACCACAAGAGCAGGAATCATTGGAGCTTCAGTTGATACATAGTCAGCTATCACGCCCTGTACAACAGTTCAATTCAATCAATCAATCATCTCTGTCTTCAGTTATACAAGTTAGTAAAGTTAACTAGAGCAACGTGCTGTCACAGCAAACATGTGTGATGTCACTTACCACGTGACTTCACGCCGTAACATGTTACACTGGTTATTGTGTCTCATTGTACCTGAAATTTGTGGATCCAATGTTCCCCTTTGACTAGGCCACCAACGATGAGGTTCCAAGGAGTGAAGACTCTGAGGTAATAAGCCACCTTAACAGTAACTCAACCTACATGGCCAAGATGCATCAAGTTTACAAAAAGATGAACAATTTGCTCTGGTAATATCATGTTTTCGACTATGTCCACCATATTATGCTACAGAAAGCACAGTCTGTTACAAAGTCACACCATCACAAAGCCAGCAACCACACTGACTGCTAATCAATGCAATACGGCATCTGATCTGTTTAGTTAAGTAATGACACTATGTTTAGTCAAGTGTGCCGCATGCTACTGCTGTGCATAGCTCAGTGTATACATACAGATGTTGGGTTCTTGGTGGGAGTGACAGGTAGTGGTATACATGGCAATGGTGACAGATCTCGACACTCAATGTGAGCAATGATCCGACACTCTGTAAATCACACGACAAACGAACACATACACAATGTACGCCATGCGTCCACTACAGAACAAGTCTCGACATGAATCAGCCAACTAAACCACATGCAACTCATCAAAACAGTGACTAACAGTTTACAGAGAGAAGCCGATTAAACTAACAATCTTTGTTAACTTGTGGAAAAATAAGACGAAACAACAGCCCAGAGCTATAGCGTATATTAGCTATGGAAATTTTGTCTTGTGTCTGTCATGTCCTGGTAACGTTCTAAGCCCAGGTGAGATAGAGACTGGGTTTTCACCATATGATAGGTCAGAGTATATAGTAGTTTGTGACAAAATTTTATGAACCTGGGTGAGCGGGGCCCTCCCAAACAAAAAAAAAGAAAGAGGGGCAACCCCCTAAAAATACGCTATTTTACTGCTATTGGCTTGTATAGCGTAAATATGGTTGCAGATGGGCACAGACATGCTGCTTGGCTCGACCACTGTCTGGGATCACGTGCAGTACTAGATGTTGTTGATGAGTGTCACATTATTCATGATAGCTTCAGTTCTGATCACTTTCCACTTGCAGTGACTATTACATTACCCACTTCGACCTATACATTACCGGCAGACTGCCAAGAGCCTAGAGCAACAACATTCGGCTCATTACCAAAGGTAGACCTTAGTAAGGTGTCAGCA
>Ga0056128_1008313_pt1 | contig 13084 bp, 11 predicted proteins | sample WorMetLIZISLAND2_FD_71113 | JGI IMG/M metagenome (GOLD analysis project Ga0056128, IMG submission 71113) | Marine gutless worms symbiont microbial communities from Max Planck institute for Marine Microbiology, Germany - Olavius geniculatus... ...
TGGTCATATACTTTGGCTGACATGGACGTACACTTCTGATGATAAGTGTGGTGACAAGTGTCAGACGACAATTTCGTTCAGCGGCAAGGAAGCAACGTGGACATATGTCTATGTCTGAACTGTCATTTTCTTCGTTTCCGTTGGATGACCTCGTCTGCACCGTCTTCGTGCCGCTAGTACGCTTGTTCCCTTTACTGTTCTTGGTTTCAGCAGTGGGATTTTTTAGAAAACGTGCTTCATCACAAGATGGGCAAAGAAACAGGTCGCCCTGTGTACTTTTCACGGTAGTGTTGTTGACCTTCAACGGGCATGGTCCGGTCAGCAAACCTTCACATCTTGGCATATCTACATGCCAGTATCGTGTCTCAGCAAGTATTCAAATGATACTATAGCAGAAAAAGTCTAAGGAAGTTAAAAATATGACATTTCAGATCGTTTATGTTCTGTATAAAGTAACTTTAACAAACTTTAGAAGTGTTTACAACTGCTCCATAGAATATCGCTTCTACAGTTTGTCTGTATGTTCATACAAAGTTTCATCTCATGCAGCTAAATGCAGTGCATTACCATGTTCACAGAGGCTCAACACTAAACAAAACAATACTGCATTTGCTACTGTGGGGATCAACAACCACTGTTATCCTGTAATATCTGCGTGAATGAGTGAGTAGGGTTTAACATCTCACCCGACACAGTATAGGTCATTTCAATCGCGTGTCCACATTGGAAACACAACGCAAAAAATTATCTGAATTATTGTATCAATAATATGCAATATAAGTAGTAGCACATCAAACGGACTAAACGCAAGTAGTAGCACAAGTCACAGCACCGATGAGAACGTCACCCAAGACATCACTGCTGAAACATAAAATAATTTGCCACTTCAGAACAGTTAGTGACACTCTTAACTGCCAGTCGTGGGCAAATCCAAATTGCAATTTGTTTTAAATCACGATTTAATCACATAAGGCATTTCATTTTGGAAAAAGTTTCAATTAGAAACACCTTAATTTGATTTGAGATTTGAAGAAAATTGTCATTCAATTCAGTTTTTATATTGCAAATGGTTACGTGGTTACATTCTTACTGACGTGTTCCACACAGACTGCTGAAGCCATCCTGCACTGCATGGAGAATAATGCTGAGTCAAACTACGAAGAATGACTGGAATGCACACTAAGGTTACTTTTCTCTCAGCGCCGGGCCGCTCTACTCTGCTTAATAACCTGCATTGCCGCGCCTAACACACCACTCAATCATCAACGCCATACGGATTAAGGTCCATTACATTTTCATTTATTATGGTGTCTGTTGTCTGCGGGTGTCTGGAGCAGACCCGTCTGCACAGTAATGCAACTGCACCAAGCAGACACCAGGCTTATCTACCGGATTGTTGATTTCCGCAGCAAGCTAACGTGGAAGCGGATCGGTGCGTGCCAGAAATTTTTGTCAGTCATTCTTATTTTCCGAGTACAACTACAGGAACGACTGGACCATTTGCGAGACTAGCAATCCTTTCATCTCACGTTGTGTTTTGTATTATGGTAAAAAGGGTAAAAATACTACCATTACTCGCATCGCCAATCGGTCAATAAGGATGTAGTCGTAGAAAGTAATTTACGGTGCTTGCTATCGCTTGTTGGTGCCTCCCAATACTAATTAGTGTGCTCGTGTAGTAATTCTCTCCTTAATAAAGGGATGGTTGCTTTGGAGTCATTACATTGTTACGTACTTATATTATTACATACTTATCGATACTTATACAACACTTAAAGTAGGCAACCATAGTTAATTACTAATATTTGATTATTAATGTCTACTTTTACCGCTCCCTCTATCGGGTTCCCCTTTTAGTTCTCAGATAGGCGTCAATGAACATTGAACTAATCACCGAAGGAAAGCTTCCAGTGAATCGAGAGAGAGTTCATCGGCTATCAGTTCTGATGGCTGAGAAAAGAGGAAAGTACTTCTGGCAAAACCGTAAGTTGTCTCACCTACTATTAAAAGTACAAGGTAAGGTGCCACGACCTCATATACTTATATACTTTATGTTAGAATTCTGGCGCCTTACTGGCACCATCGAACAATTGGCAGTGGCTGCAGAGTTCGTCTTTAAGATTCTAAGCGCGAGGTAAAACACAAACAATTAATGAGAGGTAGCTGTGATAAAAGATATAGATTAATAGATTGATTATTACATACAAGGTGTTATATTATTATTAATATTAATATTATTAATTGGCCTATGGCTACAGGAAAATTTTGTTGCCCGGGGAGGTCGCCAAAATCTCCACTTGGCTAATCCAAGCCTGCGCCGGACTGATCCGAAACCTCTTTTTACTCTGGATGACAGAACTAAATGGGTTTAAACTAAAATCAACTTAAACAAAATTTAGAAGGTTGAATTCGTAAATTAATAATTATTCAACATTGTATTGGCACAGAAATATTACCGTAATAATTTAATCGATGTTTGTGTTTTATTATAGGATTTTGTCCTATGAAATTTATTATTTACCATATGGTACACGCAACGCGGATTAATCGTACCCCATAAAGCTCAAGGTGGCAACCGCCACTGAAAGGCTGCCTTGTAACCATAATTAACATCTTGATCAAAAAAGGATGAACGCTGATCTACAAACTGTCTAGCAATTCTATAAACAACTGTTTGCACGATAAGTGCATGAATATTGCCATAAATCACAGACTTATTATCCTGACATGTGATCACTGTTAGTTCTTCAAGAAATGGTTACTATTGAGAAATAACGTGAAACTAAGGAAGTAATAAAATAATAACTATTAGTTGACTTTTAAGCTGTACTGTGACCCATGACTGAGGACAAAGTAAAACACCTTGCAGCACACGTTGAGACAGAACGTTCAATAATGTTGCGGTGGTTAGCACAATACAATGCAAACTCTGAACTTCAGACAGCATGACATTACTCAACTCCGAAAACTTAGGCACTATCAGAAAACTAAAAGAAAATTTAGGTCGATGAAAGAGATGTGCACAACATCAAACAAACTGCAAACATCCTGTCAACAAATCCAAATTTCAGTGAATGTAACATAACAATAATGCAAATGCAATGTATAAAACCCCATAATAAACTCATAACGTCATTGACAATGACAACTCTACGTCCAGCACCAACAACATGTGCCCTACTACAAGACTGCAAAAGCAAACTATACTACATCGGCTTTAATGCTACTGGCTTTAATGCTACTGATCACGAGTTAACTCTTCATTTCACCTTTGTGCGACAGTATGCACTGCGACTGCTGTGCTGTGTTGAATCATGAGTGGACTTGTCAGTTAGCCACTTACCATATGCATGAATGCGCAAGCGGAAGTACCGCTTGATTATGTTTCGCAGTATGTCGTCATGACAGCTTGGCAAGCCAATGTAACAAACAAGACTGTGAAATTGTTCATTCAGCATCGACTCAACATTGCAGCAGCTACTCAGTTCTGCCTGATGACTTCTGAACGCAGACTCTGCTACGTGTACTGCACGATATACCAGAGCAGAAGAGTACGTAAGTCCACCATAGCTCTTCATCACAGTGAGTTGTTTGTCAGAAGGTACTTCACTTGGGTCACAGACAGACAGTCCGAGCAGCCCTGAAGTCGTTGTTTCTCTTTGTGGATCACCCAGCCAGCGAGCAGGTAGCACACATTCGCCTCAGCATCACAGATGCAAATCTGCACCAGGTGCACCTGATGACGATTGACCTTGGAACCTATTCAATACCAAATTATTCAGCGTAAAACTTTCTATACAGACAACATAACTAGGGACAATAGAAAATCATAACAAAAATAGCAAAAAACACAGCAATTTTTTTTGGTGAAAATCGCAAAAAAAATCATGGCAAAATCACAGCATAAGATTACAGGCCCAAAGACCATTATAGAGTCTATAAAATTCAGCATTCAACATTGGCAACCATCACTACATGTAATGCAAAGTTTTCATCTGTTAAGTTTTGTCACTGCAGAGCATTAAAACACATATGTTTATGACAACGTCACGGTCAAATATTGAGAGGACTTACATAGCAGTAGCAAGAGTGAATGTTTTTTTGTGTGTGTTAACAACTTAAAATCACAAAATAAATTTCAATTTGTGCCAACTAAAAACAAAAATGCCACCACTGTTCGTACTGCACTAGTGCCATATATTACTACTGACATTGCTTCAAAGAGGGGTACTCCCCAAAAAGACGTTATTTTTCCTCTATTGGGTCTTATAGTGTGAAAACGGTTGCAGGTAGGTACAAATTCGCTGCAAACCATAACAAGCATTGGTGAAAGGGCTTTGTAGATATTTGTAAACATCGATGACCTTGAATCCCCAAAAGAGAGGTTTTGGTGAATTTTTTGCAAATTTTGGCTGCAGCGCATATTTCAATAGTAAATTGGAATGAAATGGCTGGAGATAGACCAAAACAACCTGCGTAAGTGCATATGAATTTTTTTGCATTAAATGTAGATTTTAGCAGTCTATTTCCTGATCGACTAGGTTCAAGGAGTCAAGGAGGTTGTCAGAAGTACATTCATTTGCGTCCAGTTTCTTCCCGATGTTGCAGGCCAAAAATTATTAAAATCGACCAATGCTGCATGGAGCTATTCAAGAAATAAAAGTGGCACATTTTTTATTGACCATGGTGTTTATTTGGCAACGTTTAACCAATGCAGTTCATCAGCATCTGTAATACAACAGCTTTACAGAGAAAGCTGTCGTGTTATCAGGCAGGGCATCTATTTCAAAACATATTTTCTTCTACAGCTTATTCATTCAGCTAGGCCTAGTCCCACTACGTACCTTGTACAATGCAGAGGTTTGTCTTTCGCATGTTAAAAGTATTATAAGTGATTGAGAATTTTGCATCCACCTACCTTGTACTTAATTTTTTTTCTGAACGTTGTTATGTCTGCGATTTACATGGTGTACAGAGCGACATAGATGTTGAACCAGGGGCTATGTAACCAGTCTGTGCAACCTGACGTACACGATGATACAACTGCCAGTCAGTTTGTGCAGCTTGGGACACCAATGGTTAGCTGCACTGCACATGTAATTGTTTGCTCTTTTCCTGTGCCGATGCTAGTGATTGAGTAGCGTTTATTACGCACGACAGCAGAATGCTTTGCATTTCTCAGCGGCGACCTGGGCGTCTGTCCATCAGTCTGTCCATCTGTTCATGGACAGCAGTTCATGTCCCGACCCCCCTAGGTTGTAGGAGGCCGGTGCGTGCGAGCATCAAAGAGCAATACCACTCTGAACAGTGGTTATATTGACACCATTGGCTTGTCTAGCATGAAAACTGTTACAGATAGGCACAGATATGCTGCTTATCGTGATATGCAGTCCACTGGTGATGAGGTTTTTAGTGGTGTTAAAATCGATAATCGTGCATGACCTTGAACCCCCAAAATAGGAGGTTTTTGTGTTTTTCTTTGCTATTTTGTCTGCGGGGCACATTTCGAGGGTGAATTGTGATGAAATGTTGGAGACAGACCAAGACAACCTGTCGGATGTCTCATGAGCCTTGTTTAAGTTACATGTTTTAATTAACTGTAGTAATTTTTGCCATACAGCATGCATCTGTGTTGTGTTAGATTCAGTATCGCATCTCAAAACAGCTGCTGATTCCACCAACCACGACACATGTTCCATCCACAAAGGTAATAACATAATATGTTGTTTGCTGCTGTGCTGTAATTCACGCAGTGGCTTTGCAATACTGTCCATCGGCGGTGTTCAATTTTAACTGTGTTTTTATCTATTTGATATTTTTAGTGTAACTGGTTTTTACTGTAAACTTATCATTATTACTTGCTTCAATCCAACATGTGTACTGCCATGCGTGTTCTGTTTAAGTACTGTCTCAACAAGCTATAGTCTGCAATTCTTTGAACCATTACTATATAGCACGATACTCCTCGCAAAACAAAATAGTATTCCGTTGTCTGATTTCATGCCATCATAACAGTGTAGTTTGATTTTGACGATCTAGGATTTATTGCCATAATAATAGTTTGACTTTGATTTTCGGCTGAGATTTTGTAAGCAATTACAACATGATACTCTTCCAGCTAATGCTCATTGTATTTCACAGTGACATTGTGTTTGATTTAGTATGGTCGGTCGTAGAAGTTTGATTTTAATTGCTGTGCATCTGTGATGTCTCTGCCAATGCAGTGCGATACTATTCCTGTCAGCACCCTTAGTACCATTTCTCGCTTCACTATTGACAGAACTACTTGCATTATGATAGTAATTTGATTGACATTGCTATCATTTACTGTATTAATGTCGTGCGGATTGGGTCATGTAGAGTATGATGATAATGAAGTGGGTAAAACTATATATCACATTCAAGTAACGGACGGCAATCTATTTCATCATCTCGAGAATTTACAAGAAGGTGGAGAACAGTGCATTATTCGAAAAGTTCTAGTTCCAGAAAATAACGTCGTAATTAGCATCAATGAAAACCACAACTGGATCATGTTGAAAGCTCCTCCAAGACAAGAATAGGTACAGAGGTAGTTTGCGGAGGGACGAACCCCATTTAATTTTTTCAGGTTGAGGGTTTGGCCACGTTGAGTGTGGAGTGGGCAATCGGATGTCATAAAGCATAGCATAGCATAATGAAAACTGGACGCAGTTTCTATGTGCCCATCATAAAAACTTCAAATGCAACGTCTATTCCCGACTCGCTTTATTTTAATTGTAAAACAGATCTTGGCCTGACCAAAATTTAGCCAATCTGTTTTTAAACAGGTTTACCGCTTCACTCATGACCACAGTGTCTGGTAAACTGTGTCCACACGTTATTCTGTTAGCTTCCTCAAATCATATCTTGTCCTATGTGTGTCCTCTTGTTCCTGTGGATAAGTGAATAAAGACCATATGAATGAATGAATGAATGAATTGGTGAATGTTGCTAACAGTGCACACCCAGTATCTCCTGGCGGCTCAAGTTCAGCGCCACAAAAGCCAGTGTGACGTAGGCGTTAGACTGCGTCGATGCGAACATATGGTTTCAATCATTGCTGTCACGGTCGCAGGGTGTCGAACTTACTAGAATTTTCTAGCACCTTCATGGGCTTTCAAGCACGTTCTGCACCATTCTAGCGTTTTCCATTTCTAGAGGCTTCCACAACATATACACATATAAACGAGTTTGCTCATGCCTTGTCGCAGTCACACTGTTTTCGAGTGAAGTAGTTATTTTGCTATTTTGTATAATTGTTCTAAGATGGAATTCCGCTTTGCAGGAAGAATAAAAGAGCTCGGCCGCTTACCTCCTGAAGTACTTACTAACGTGTTTACCGCCAGTAACCGTACTGAAGAAGATAAAGAAGAATTTGTGATGATGCTTCGAGAATTCTCAAATGCCTCTGTAACAGTTAATGCAGAGGCTGATGATGAACCGCCAATGGCAAAAGCTCGTATTAGAGCATCAAGAAAGGATATTGTGCTGGAGACCATTGGCAAAATGCGACGCAAGCTGACAGAATACGAAAGAAATCACGACAGGATTGATAAATGGGTTATTGATTTTGCCATTGGAGAAGACTATGCCGGTCGTACACTCGATTATATCAAAGAACAGCATGCGAGGTAACTTTCGAGTTATTCGTGTAATTCTAGTTGCTTTTGTATGAAATCATGAACTGTGCTTTTTAAACATTTTTTATACTGTAGATTTCTACTTTATGCTGTACTTTCTGACGCAGCTTTTGTTAAACGAATAGTAATTGATCATTTTTCAGTACTGCGCATCTCTAACGCATGACCTGGCCCTCGGCCCTGATTGAACGGTGCCGTTCATTTGGGGTCAGGTCGCCGAGTAGTAACTAGCGTAAACAAACTTTGCCAAGTTTGCCAAAACGTGAAAAAATAGTTTGCTTCAACCTAGAGTTTTAAAACCTTCAGTTGTTTTATGTTTTAGACTTCTGGCTTCTGCTGTGGCCTGTTTAAAGGTCCAGTTGCTGACGTATCTGGAGAGAGGTTCACTATATCGCTACATAAAGGAAAGAAGTGCATACCCCGGAAACTGGATGGATGTTTGTAGACAGCATCTAGGCATAACTCCGAAAACTGTCAACAGATACATTCAGTTTTTTGAGCTTGTTGGAACGTATCTGCATTTAATTATTTGCGAGATACCATTTGAAACTATCATGTTTTGCAGGAATGAAATAAGAGACGTGCTCAAAAGAGACAATGATCTTGCTGCGAGCTTTACGGCCCCTTTGCCTGAAGTACAAATAGGGGACAACATATGTTTCAGAGAGGGTTGCCTGCCAACTAATGAGGGTATGGCTGCTGGGGCCTAAAAGCGACGAGTGGAATGCGGGATGTGAAATTTTGGATGAAATGGCACAGTGAATAAATACGGGAAATGCAAGATCATTGTCTCCTCAGTATGCATAGGTAAACTGGACACTGTAGTTTTTTAACATGTGAACGTCAAAATCATACTTCAGATGCTGTAGACTCCTGTACTTATTGTTTCAAAGTAGGCCTACATTCAATAAAAATGGCTGTCTAGCCGCCTACGGGTTAAACTATACATTTGTGTTTGTGTTATCCTTTTACACACATCTGACCAAAGCTCTACAAAATTCTAACAGATACAATAAGAATTCGAGATGTCATTATTATCTGAGAAAGTTTTCATTTGGTATTAGAGTTATAAATTTATAGAATTGTTTACCATGATGCACACAAAAAACAACAATGGAAAAAAGACCAAAAGTCTGCATCTTCATTGGTCATATTAGCAAGGCCCATTGGTCTGCAGGTGGACAGCGATTCTGTAGTGCTGAGCCGAATCAATGCCAACAGCTTGCAGATGAACAGTTTGGCAGCCAAAATAGTTATCTAATACATGGACTGGGTGGTGCCGGCGTCACCACACCCTCTGAACCGATCACGGATCGCTGATGAGGGCGCCAATCACACTAATAGAATATATAGAGATGTACTGCCTTGTCGTAATTAGCATTAACGAAAACCACAACTGGGTAATGTTGAAAGCTCCTCCAAGATGCAACTCTGCAAAAACTTAATTACTGACTGTACGCCAAGAATATTCGATTCACAGGCGAATCTCGATTTGGCTCTGACGCTTTGTGCTGCTCGATATGTGCATTAAACCGTTACATACTTGAAGGCGGTGCAGGTAGCTACAATGAATATTTAACCCGTATGGCGCTCAAATAATGCTTAACATGGCCACGCGGATGCTGCAAGTAAGCAAGTAAGTAAAAAAACCGTGCGCATGACCAAATTGCTAGACAGATTCGCCAGCTAGCCTTAGAATACAGCCGGTGGTGTCGTCAGGTTGCTGGTGCAAACGTAAGATATTACACCATTACATGACATATCTATGCAACTCTTCCTGCGTTACTTAGCCCGAGGAGGATACTATCACCAAGTCGGTCGAGACGAGAGACTTGCAGAGAGTTCGGCGATGGTCAATCTGCACAAAACCACTGCTTTTTTCCAACATACTGCTGCAAGGCATAAACCGCCCATAGAATATATAATATCTGTGTATCGTCTGCATATTTATAGGGCACCAAGGAAGTAGGTTTTCGATTTAAAAGAGTTTAAAACCGAGTTTAAAACTGAAGTCAATCTGAACATTAATAAAAACCAGAGTCCAGAAGGTTTGGTTTAAAACAATAGTTTAAAACTTAGGTCTAAGCGCAACTTAAAGTCACTCGTTGTCAACTGCTGTAAGGAAGAGTCTAGATTTCGCTATGGAGGAGCTGACCTTACTCGTAAATAGCTACTGTTCGTCCTCTGCCTCTTGCCATATGCCTGTCGCTACCTTTGAAAACGAGCTCAGCAGCTATATTGTCCAGTTCTTAAACAACTGGACTTCTTAGCATTGATAGACATATCTATGCAACTCAGTTCATGGTCACATATGTGCAACAGCATTTGAAGAGAGGTAACAGACGGAGCAGCAAGCAAAATGTCATCAGCATAAAGCAGTATAGCTATACAAACATTCCTGATGTAGCAACCAAATGCACAGTTTCTGATTTTGTCAACAAGACCACCAATATATATCGCTAAAAGATACGGAGACAAAACCCCCTCCCCCTTGTCTAATTCCACACGCCAGAGTAAAAAACTGGGAGAATGTGTTACTCCATTTTACACACATCTCACAAATAGAAAACCAGTCTTTTAATATACACAGAACATTTAGCAGTACATGTCTTTGCATTAACCTGATAAAAAGAACGAATATATGGCATGATTACAGCTGGAAGTTTTCTTAAATCCAAACTGATTGTCGCTTGACATGAAGAACTTCTGGTAATGCTCCAAGATACAACCCAATGGGCACACTACGTTGCTTCAACGTCGATACAACGTCCATATCCCGTCGCGACGTCGTCGACCTGGAATCGTATGTTGATGCAACGTTGTCTTATCAACGCTGAAAATGCACGTTGAATCGACGGTGAAATACTGAGTATTATCGACGGTGTGTGGTATCAAACTTAGTCGTCATCCAAAGGCTTATTGTGGACGGCAAATGTACAAAACCGGGTTTGTACCAATTTTGGGGACCCTATGAGACTACCATTTGTTGCAAGGAAAAACTAATGTCCGCTAATATTTGAGTTCGGTGTTTTCGAATTTTGATTCAGATTTCCGGGTACGATTCAGTCGGACTCGGATTTTGGCGAAATCACTGAAGTTGTATTGGCGGAATCGAAAGTTTGACATATTGTTGATTTTGATCATCGTTGACCTGTGATTGTTGAGGTGTGCTGATGAATGTTACACGGATACTGATTTAGAAGTTGGTCGTTGCCCGCATGCCGGACTTTTGTGGTAGCATCAGAGAGTCTCGGAAACTTTGTACCGCAGCAAAGTGCAGAGGGAAAACCATGTTAATATGTTAGAAGTATCTGAAAAGCATGGAAGAGAACACAGCACTGAAAGAAGAAAACAGAAAACTGGCTAACGAAGTGAACGTGAAACAGGACCTGATCCATGAGCTGAAAGTCCAGAAAACTTACTTTGGTAAACTGGTAAAAGGCCCACCCTTTGCAGTCGATCAGTTAGTTTAGTTGTATTGAACAAGGGAAGGTGTGGTCTGCAAGAACGGTAAAAACGGTAACTCATCGAAACATAAATTACTCTGATCCTGAACCATCTTCATCCAACGGTGCCCATGACTGTCAAAAATGCGAAGTAAAACTGTGTATTATGCAACGTGTTATTTGCTATTATAACTTGTGATTACTGTTGATAATGTTGATTGTGTATTTGGAAATTTTACCAAACTATCCACCACAGTTTATAATTTTGCTTGTATGACACAAGCAGCTACAACAAACGCCCTAACTGCTTGTTCTTAACCAGAGTTGAATAATCATATTTTGCAACAAGCCAGACGATGCTAAGACAGTACTGAGGTTTCATAGAGGCACGGATGGAGTAAGCCAGAAAATGTAAATGTGTTTAAACATCTGTAACCTTTATAGAATGTTAGTTAGTAGCATTGCCGAATGTCGATTATAATCGTACATATATGAATGTATGCTTATGTGTTCGCAGTAACATGCAGGGCAGTACAGCCAAGTTTCAGTTACATTTTCATTCAGTTCGAGTATTGTTCACACAACATAGACTTAAAATGGTTCATCAATTTATCACGTGTCATTACACAGACCCATTGTAACTCAGTTTCAGCTTATGTGATACCTAAAGACTAATGGAATAACAGGCTGTGTTACTTGATGACGGTTTGGATTTGATATTGTACATGCTTATGTCAAATCTACGTGTAGATGTTTGTCAGTTCACTGGCAGTAGTATGCGGTTGTTAGAGCTGCTAAAAACGTAAAAGAGAGTGAACTCAGAACTGCAGTGTGCCTTTACCACACACCCGCTGGCCATGGTTGTCGACCGAGACGGTCGAGTCTAAAGAATGGGGTAGTGTAAAGTGGGCCAAGAACTACATTTTTGGTTGTTATTTATCTTCCTGGGTGACCAAGAAGTGATTCAGCTAGATCTTACTCGTTTCACTCATGTCAGGGAAGCAGCTAGGCCAGCACACCAGGCCAGTACTAACGGCCCTTCTGTATGCTGTAGGCCTATGCTCTGAGTGAGTTTGGATAGCTATGTATTTGTGTCGTTTTTAAAACATAATTAAGCTATGAAAAGAAATCTCGTTTAACAGTATTACAGGTCATATCGTAAGCTATCTGGGGAATATAAATTTGTCTAATGTTTGTTTTGTAAAAGTATTGTTATGGCTGCGAACTAGAGACCTGCATGGGAAATTTTCCGCGGGAATACCGTCGGAAATACCGCGGGTGCGGGAATAAAATTAGCAACAATCCCGCGGGATGGGAATTTAATTGCCGAGGATCCCGCGGTAGCGGTAGAAAGAATCGCGAGCCGACCCGCGGGTGCTGTATTATATACGTATCGCTACGTTACGTTACGTTACGTTACGGGCCCATCACTAATGGCAGCGGAAACGGAAAATTAGTTTGTTGTTGAAAACATCCGGTTTTCTGTCTGCTATCGAAATTATTTGTCTTAAGGACATTGTAATTGTATCATTATTATGGAGAAAAGTGAAATACTGAAATTGATAACATCTAATAGTCCTCGCGTGTCGTTTCAAGAGAACAATGGTGCCTCCAGTTCGGCGTGGAACAACTACGTGCACGTGGTGGTGGACGGCACGTTACATTAAGTGCCTAAAATGCGACGCCGTCCTGAAATGGAAACATCGAGATGGCACCAGCGGTTTGATAAACCACGCAAAGTCATGTGTAAAGAATGCTGCAGCTGGAGCAAGGAACCGCACTCTCACTGATCTGGCTGGATTTTCCATGCTGGCAAAGCCTGATGCCGTTATCCGTCGTCAGTGAAAAGCAGTGTATCAGATGCCGTTGTCATGATGTGCGCTAGCGACATACGGTACACACTTATTGCTGTTCTGTTTATGTGCCACCTTCTATGCTTTCACTTTCTTATCTCAAAACGTAAAATTGGTCAACATA
>Ga0056128_1008315_pt1 | contig 13083 bp, 8 predicted proteins | sample WorMetLIZISLAND2_FD_71113 | JGI IMG/M metagenome (GOLD analysis project Ga0056128, IMG submission 71113) | Marine gutless worms symbiont microbial communities from Max Planck institute for Marine Microbiology, Germany - Olavius geniculatus... ...
ATATATAACACGTATCGTGCGTACGATGCGCAATTCAAACATTCACACGGGAGCCGGGAATAATCTTGAATTTAAATTTTGTTATTGAAATTGCAGCGAAAACCACCCCGGAAACCGTCTCCGCCTTGGAAACCGCCTTGGTAACTACCACGGTAACCTATCTGGGTGGCTGTTCTCTGCTCACCTGTCTGAACCCCAGACTACCGCGCTGGTAGCTCTGAAAAGATTACTCTTTTTGGTGATTGGTTCTTTCTTTCTGTGGGGTTTCTTGCGTGTATGTGCCTAAACAGCGTAAGCTATTTTGTGCTTGGCTGATTTGTGATTAAGTGGTTGATTTACGTTCGCGTCACACCGAGTGTAGTGTTACGTTGCTAACAAAGTAATGCTGGCAGATTTGTGATTATTGCGTAGGCAAGAATAAAATTCGTCAAAATACGTAAGTATTTTTTACAAAAAATAGAATACGTATGATACGCATCGTCAAGTCTTTACTGTCAGAACACAGACGGACGCGAAACAGAACAGCCACGCAACCCAACGAATTAAGATAATAATGACCGTGACAGTCGGAGAAAGCTATATATTGTACCGGACGGGCCACGAACCGTCTAGTTTTGCCCTTGCGGGCCGCAAACATGTCTGGTCTGCTCACTTTCGAGCAGTTCTAGTCAATTAGGCTATGGCCATACCTTTCGCCTTTCTGTGAAAATACCACTACTATATATTTGTTTCCTTTGTTTGTTGTGAAACTTGTGTTCCCTAATCGCAGGACACTCAGTTTGGCAAAACGAGCCTATATAAAGTTAAAATTTAACTAAACTAACAGACGCAAAGTTACGCCGTCTGTTATGTGCAACGCGTACTTTGTGTATTTTTAAATAGCTTCATAATAGGCCTTACGTTCTATAGGCCTACGATGCTGATGAGCTTTGTTAATGATTTTGACTGTTGACTGATTGATCGATGGATTTGTTTCAAACACTTCTGAGAAGTTTTCATCCACGCAATTTTTAAAATTTAATTAATCACACTTCTGAAATGTAGGGCTTTGATTCTGTTGATTTTTTTCCAGTACTCGTTGTATTCATGCTAAAACCCATTTCCACCGTTGCGTACCCGTTTTCAAGTGTTAAGTCATGACACTCACTAGTGGCATGCAAAAATGCAAATCTAGCAACTTTTTACGTCAGCATTTTTACGCATGCTGAAAACAGAAAAATGCACAAAATAAAACATTCAAATGTTTTACTTAAATGTTGTAGCGTGCTCTCTTAAATGTGTATCGAAAACGCAACAATGTTTTGCAACGTTTCTGCGAATGTTTTGTGTTTTGCATGTAACGGCGGCCTTTTTAACGTTTATCCACTGTACGTCGGTGCCGATGGTGCGGCATTGTGGCTAATATCTCTAATCAGTTCTAACCTTTACTAATGAATGGCAAAGTGCAGCCATGCAGCCATATACCGACCGAGTAATCCCAAGCTTGGATTCTCTGTGTTGTGGCTTCGGTCCCTCAGGGCTAAGCCAGCTAGCGATCGATTGGACCAGTCGCTTGATGCACACAAACCCTTCCGGTCTAACTCGGCATTTAGTCCGACCGTCGGCTAAGACACTAATGCTTACGGCAAGTGAGTGAGCGGCGTCAGGCATGTGGAAAAATAACATGAAATAAAATATAAAAAAAACAGGTAAAAAGTGAAAAACAATCCCTGCGATAAAATACAACTGTTCTCCAACGTTGCAGCGCCACGTTCTGCTGTGCAATGAACAGATTCGACGTCGCTTGACGACAACCGTCTGCGGTTGTTTTGTTTTGCTTCATTTCGTGTAATTTTTACCGCCTTAACAAAATTCGAATTACGAGTCACAGTTGCGAATCAGAAAAGCTTAGTTTGTCGTAGTGAAGCGAAGAATGAGATTAACTAACGTTTCTAAGTGTTTGGATTGTTGTTCGCTATATTACTGAAATTACGAACAATTTTGATAACATTTTGTAACGGGTTTTCACGGAAATGGTCCAAGTAGAAAACAGTTAGATTTTCGCAGTGATTTCGACTCCCGTGTTGATTCTGGAGCATTGTCCAGAACTCTTTACCATCAGGCGATAGCAACTGTATTAAGTATGGTGTATATCACGCCAGATGGAAGCAACATTTTCGGCGGAAGTTTGAGACCACTGATCGATTGCAGCACGTTATGCCGTGGCTACACGCGCCGACTTTTTCGTCCGAGGTGTTGTCCGAGCTTCTGGGATGAGGAAATCGGGGCGTGTATCGACGGCATTACATGTAAATAACATCGAACGCGGTCGGTGTGATCCAGTACCACACCTCGTATACCCAGATATTTAAAAGCGGCATTCTTTCATTTTTGCTACGTTTCGATCGACATTTGAAAATAATTTCGTGCGGCTTCAATTTTTGCTTCCATTTTTTATCCAGTTGCTATTTAGTTCTCGTACCAAAAAATAACGCCGGTGCAGAATGGAATACTTGATAATTTGCTGCGCCGCGAACTGCTAAATAATCCACGATTTCGCGGTCACTTCTCTCCCGCTGCGCAGAGCCCCTGGAGCTGACTGCTACTAGAGATGTGCCAAGAAAATATTTTGTGTACTCGATTACGCACTGATTATCTAAACGAATTGAAAAAATATACTGACAATTTCCAAACGTGCAATAACTTCCACGAACAAATATCGTAGAAAGTGAAATAGGTAAAGGGTAAAGACGAATACATGAAGATTCAAACGCAGAACTTACATACGAGCACTATCACACATTTTTGCCGACGAGTACACAAGTAATTTGTTCGAGTACAGTAACGAGTACTTGGCACAACGCACACGTACAATGAAACATGGATATAGGTTGGACGCATTATACCGATGACCGCTGGCCTGTGTCCGTCAAATTCATCATCGGACATAGTTATTCTCGCATCACAATAATACCGCACTGCATCACATATGTAGCGAATGACTATTGCATCGTTTAAGCGTCATAATATATGGGTCGACCGACTGACCAGAAAAGTAGGTCCAAGCAATTGTCATCGTTGCGTCAGATATTGACAACAGTATGTTTCATACTAAGGAAGTGTGGTAACGGTCCATGAAGCACAGTTTGAAACTGGAAGCGATTCGATTTCTTAAACCTCCGCTGAGAATGGTGCTGCCACGTGGCAAATAATAACGCCTCAAGTTGAATTCAGCTGACGTCGCTATCGCATATGTTAACAGCTAAGACATATCAATATCTCGCTGTGTCGACAGTGGATAATTCTTGTCGTTTTAAACAACATTACTGAAGCCTACTGCATTTTACAGTGTTGCAACGGTAAAGAATCGTGAATAATGAGCCAAAATCTGCAAAAAAAATCCAATTCGCTATCAAAATGTAATCACTTCCTCCGTAGGCAATGCCCGGCCAGTATCTAAATGGCTACTCCAGCCCTTGTAAAAAATTATCAAAATTTATTCGTACTTTATTTTCGAGCAATACATCTGCTGTCCAACATACTTCTATTATGGCTTGGTCTCGACGGAAGTAGAACTTAAGTAAACCTAAGAAATATGTCGCGCGAATAGAAATGGGATACTTATCATACAGAGTGAAAGAGGCATAGACATAATAGAGCGGGGAAGACTGAAAGCTGAAAAATGTTCGGCGGACCTCCGTTCAGCGAAACATGCAGATGCATGCAATAAAATATCACAACAAAATTTACATGGAGCCGATGCACAAAAAGTTTCCAGTGCGCTGGAGCTACAAAAATGCTAACTGGTGATTTACTGGCTTTCAGCACATGTGACGACAAATGGCTGGACATATGGCATGCAAGTCCTTGATTAAAAGTCTGCATGAATAGGATGATGTGCGCGGATGTATCGACTAGCACTGCGTAGCTCGCAAATTGTATGTGGCTGGACAGGCGATGTCCAGCCTCGATTCATACGCGTAGCATCTTGGTGTTAAGTGTAGATCCCTAGTGGAGTTTGTTGAACGGAAGCGACGATCGAACTGCGTTCATCTTCCTCATGCATCTGCATCTGCAGCAGCAGCAGCAGGCCTTGTCCGTGGCGGCGACCTTTACTTTCCACCCTAGCTTTTTTCCATTTTTCTCTGTAATTCCTTCACCTTTCCATCTTACCAGCCCTATATCCAGCTGCCGGTCTGGTTACTGATTGTCCTAAGCTTTTCCAACTCAGTAAAACGCAAACGTGTTACTGTTTAAGACAGCAAAGTTACAGCCTCAACAGGTAGGGCCTACTAAAATCGTTTGTCGGTCAGCTACTATTGCACGTTTTCTCGCTTGCAAAGAATTGCATTTTTACTGGGCCAAGGAAGTCTACAGCAAAATAGGAAGGAAGGAAAAAGAAAGATTGAAATAAAGAAAGAGAAACGGCGCGGTTACGCGGCCCGCCCTCCCTTTCTACAGTATGTTCCAAAACTGGGCGACTGTGACAGCAGCAACAGCAGCAGCCGCATGAGAGCATCTGTCCTCTGTCACACCCTGTACCGAGAAAAACTGTTTCGTATACCGTCTTTGCCCGCAGCCCTTTGAACCGAATGACGTATGAAACTGCAGTGGATTGGGCAGCCACAGGCTGACGGAATGCGCGCGGTCAACCGACGGACAGCCGCCTTCAAAATACGACAGCGACATTTACATACTCGTATAGTTGCTTGCTTGCTTTCGTTCGGCGCCTGATTTGTTACACGCGGCAGTCCTACGTGCCGCATTACACGTCGTGCCCGTCCGTCTCAGTCTATCTGTCTGTTCCTCACACGGACCCATAACTCGATTTTGCCCGAAAACAAAACGAGTGCTAGCGTTTCACGGAGCAAGAGTGGACTAACCGGTGTGCCAATTTTGAGTTCAAACGGTTAAAAATCAAGGTCCCCTGACGTCACAAATTTCAAGAAAATAAAGTACATCTCCCCCAATCGCGGCTTGTGCGATGATCTACCGTCAGTAGATAAATGATAATTTACCGTCAGTAGCCTACCTGAGTCGCCCTTCAACTACACAGACGGACGGTCGCATATCTTCAGTAGTCAGTAATGTAAACAAACAGATGCAAGCACAAAGTCCCTCTATATCCGTATTACGATATAGCTGATTCTACTAATAATCTAATAACTATTTTCGATAAACTCTGATCTGTCTTCTGTTCTAGTTAATTCGGCGGTCTAATCAAACATACCTTCTTGTTGTGCCCAAAAGCTATCTAGCCGCACTTTAAATATATCTATAAACGGTACATCGACTACCCAATTAGGTAAATTATTCCAGTATTAACAATTTGTGCTCAGACAAAATGTTTTCTGAAATCGTGAGCAAATGCTTGGTTGTGCAATTTGAATTTGTTACCTCTAGTTATTGAAATATTATTGTAATGTAATGTAGATGCGACTTTTCCATCATAAATGCCATTCACAATTTTAAAAACCTTAATCATGTCATCACGCAACATTCTGTATTTTAGTGTACGTAAGTTTAAAAAAATCAAGTGTTTCTTGTATGGTAATTTACGTAAGGTAATAACGAGTTTGATAGCTCTCTTTTGTCGGCACTCAGCGTTGATATCTTTTCTTGTTTCTTGCACGCTAGTTTGCACTACTAAAATAACTACAATCTTAACGGTGCTGCAAATTTGTGCATATAGAGAATATGATAATTTTTGATTCACCGATAACGGTAAACAAACACGGAGAATAACACAATAGCAACGCAAAAATAAAAAAAAAACAAAAAAAAATGCATATACAGAGATTAAGTTCAATAACGAACACAACAAAAATCACATCCTTAACAAGATTATAAGTTCGTGTGGTTCATACGTTTAGTATAGGATGCCTTCCTTAAAATGTGATTTGTCTTATAATTCACCAAACGACGTTTTTAGCCCGGCCGTCAAAGAAATTGTGCTGCGATTTTCGGACATGTAGCCAGATTTGGTAAAAGACAAGAAAGGCTATAAAAAAGAAACAGCAAAAAAAGAATACGAAAACAAACACACAGTCTAGTAGACTTATCTCCCATATTCTAGACAAAGCCAGATCTGACTCAGAAATCATAGTAAAGCAAGCTATCACCTTGATCACCTAGTGTCAACAGAAGGGCAGAAGAATGAAGAGCGATCGTTGTCGGTTGTCTGTTAAGTTATCACTAGTGTCTCCTGACAAAACTCCTCTTTACGACAAAACCCCACGCAGCAAAACCCTGTATAATAAATGTCATATAAACGTGTGTGGCGATGGAAAAGCGAGTCAGCTAGAGCGGCTAAAGCTGCCAATAATCATCATTAATCAATATCCGGAAGCAAATCTATGGCTTCCATAAATAATATGTTTTTAAAAGCACGTGCGCGCTTTAGCAGCGAAGACGGTTGGGTCGTAGAAAATTATGTCGTAAAGGAAGAGTTTTGTCTGCTACACGCCGCCATAATACCAGTCGTCAACGGTCGAACGATCTGAAGCTGCGGACGTACGCTCCAAATTGATCCGCCTTTCAGGCACGCTCGCACCGGAAGCCGCACGGCATCTCAGCGATCATCGCTCTCACGCCCGGATTAACTATACGTACGATCAACCACCGGGTGCGCTGCGTTATATTTCCGTACATCAAGACAACGACGACGACCTATCGTGTTATTGATTGGCCACCGGCTGTAGCAGTATAGGCCTAGCAGTTGTTTTGAGGTAGCATTAAAAGCGACGTTCAATCGCTCTTCACGGTTTACGTTCCTTGTCTTTCATAATGATTGATCTACTTAGGCCTAAATTGTACAAACGCGTACTAGCCAAATCTCCGCTTTGGTTCGCGCTTTTTTTCCTGCGTTCGCTCCTACCACTTAGAACTCGAAGTCTCATAACGTTCGCTTGCGTGAATCTCTATCAACTCGTTTTATCTTTACGTAGTGAAAAGCATGGCATTGCCATCGCATAAGTTGTCCGTCCGTCCGACCGTCCGTCCATAACGATGATGCATCGTAGTCATACACGTCGAACTTACCCGAAATTTAATTTCGCGATTAATTGGCATAGGGTAAATAAGTAAAGTAAGTAACGCGTAAATTTATATGGCACATAACGTTGAAATTAACCCCTTATAGTGTGCTAGGGTGATCGTACCTCGGCAACCAAGTCCTAAAGAAAAATCTTTAAACTTCGAGTGGAATACGATCCGCAAAAACTGAATTCCACAACATCTTCTTAACGTGTCATATTGACGTTCAGCAAACGCATAACAAATAGGAGAGTATATAGCTTGGGCCGACTTTCACGGCTATCGGTTGCAGGGAACTGAGCACTGAGCAGTACTGTACCAGTACACGTGCATACTCTATGCAGCGCATATCTAGACTAGTACTTCCTGACGGCGAGACTGGCGACACCTGTCGGCCGGTGTCGGCGACGAGCGAGTTTCGTCCTCGGAGACGCATAATTCACGATCTGTCGCAAGTCGCAAGTCGCTAGCCACGACTGTCGCACGACAGTCGCACGCAGTAGCAATCATGCGACTCATTATTGGCAACTAACGCCGCAACCGACGTACCAAGCGACGCACCCAGGACCCTGTTGCATAGTCTCTATGCATGCATGAGACAGTCGCCCGGGCACTCAGCATCGTAAACGCCGTATTCCGGCCTCCGTCCGTCCGTTCGTCCCCCGTGGCGCGAACTGAGCGACCTTAGCCGCAACCATCCCGCAAACGATCTGGGACGCACTTCACGTTTTCTAATCAATTGTTTAAAAGGCAGATATTCAGTGGTCTAAGTACTATAAGACGCAAGAGAACGCTCCCCACGTCTAATTTTTCTAGTCAAAAGTCAGTAAACTATAGCAGCTGTCAGAGATCTTCAATCTTGCCTGGGAAATACAAAGAACTTAATACAGCTGCTAGACCAAGTAACAGACGTTCGTGGAAGAAATTCATCGAAAACGTGGTATATAAGTTTACCTGCGGGCAATAAATGAACACATGGATATAAGGTAATGAAAACGCCGTTACTCCTAATGGTATAAAAAGCCAGGATAATGAACTAAAATCCATGAAAGAAACATGATCGCCGCCACAATCTAAACGCTTTTTCCTCCGTCCACAATAAACCCATTTACGAAATTCCATCAAAACATGTTTTAAAATTTTCGATTAATTCAGCAAACAAATCGACGAGCCCCCAAAACATAAACTCCTTGTTCTCGTTGCGTTCACTTCCGCAGAGGTAAAAAATCCGGATGTAAATGCTAAGAATCTACAAGTAAAGCTCAAATTCCATCATTGCTGTAGCCAGATTTGGTAAAAGACAAAAAGGCTGTTGATTGCTGTTGATTGTTGATTGTTCATTGCTGTTGATGGACAGCAAGTTGTAGGACACGCTGTGCAACGTATGTGGGTGTGCAAGTGTTGTAGACTTTTGACTTGATGTAAATGTAAAACCGTTTGTCGTACAGGTAAAGGTAAAAGTAAAGTCCGGTACTTGCTATAGCGCTTCTTACACGATACTGATTCAAGACCAGAAGCGCTTTTATAATCTCGGAAGTGGCAGCTGATCGGCATGAGCTAATGATACCGCAGCACACAATGCGGCCATCCATTGCCGAGACTGCGAACAATTGGACCCGCGGTACACACCACCGCCCCAATCAGCCGCACTAGGTCTTCACCCCATGGCCCGTAAGCTACTACTCATTTCCCATCCCACGTAGGGTAGGAGGCTGAGTTGACCTGAAACTCAAGCATGTTGTAGAACAAATCAACAGCAGAAAATCGATCGAAGTAAGCGGAGTTTGGGATTAATAGATCAAAAGACAGCTGCGTGCAGACTGGTTCGACCAGCTGCTGGTTCGAAGAACAAAGAACAGAGAAACAGGGAGACAGAAATTGTAGCACAGCTGGCGAGTGTTGTTCAATTGCTTCATCTGCAATTCAGCATCCAAGCATCTAGTACTCGAGGAGGAATGGACGTGACTCAATTGACTTGCACGAGTAAATAACTTGCGAGCTCAGTTTCGACGCTCATAGTTTTTATAGCTGCGCCGACACCGAGCGAGCAATTGACTGAACTGCGAGTTGCGACTGAGTTCTGAGGCGTCAAAGTCAGCGTGTGAACCGCGCTGAATTATCAACCGGCAGCCACTGCAGCAGCGTATCTACGTGACAGCGACTCAGCGACTGCATGCATCGCAGCCACCGGACAATCGAACTCAGAACAACTTTCGATATCGTGAGCAGTCGAAAGCCCAGGACAATTCTATTAATATTAATACGCTTGCCTGCGGGGCGAAGATCATACGGCGTTGCCATCGTAGCCAGGACTGTACTGTCACGAATTCACTGGGTTTGTTTGATGAATGGGCATCCGTCGACCCACCAGGACCTTCAAACGACCATGTGTGTGTATGGTCAGTCAGCACGAGTCAAGCCATAGCAATCAGTCTCTGCACAACAGTCCTGCAGTGGCCCGTCGTCAGTTTAAGGGCTGCGCGAGGAGTAGGCTTACGTATTTACGATATTCTTCCTCTTTTCTCGACTTGGGGTGCCGCACCCGACGCTGAAGAGCAAAAAGACGAAAACGACGAAAAGCTAATTTAAAAATGCGCCAAGCGTAAATAATATCATTTAGGCCTATGCATTGTTCAGACATTTAACTAAACTGAACTAGGCCAAAACTTTTCAAAAACGCAGTTCTAGCTAAATACCAAATCACCAGCTAATAAACACTATTAGATAGGCTTAAACACTAAGTAGATGAACACAAATTAGTTTGAAGTTACAGAACTAAAACAATAGTGCAGAAAATCATGGTAAAACAAAAAATCATGAATCACTAGCTGTACATTATTATTTAGCCTTTCTTGCTCAGGCGTATATGGAACATCTTAGTTTCATTGTTTACTTTCGACTTTTTCGAGCTTTCAGCTGATGATAAATTATAGACAGACATGATTCGGAAATGCTCTCACACTCATCATGACAGGTATCTACCCAGCGCAAGTAGAACATCATTTTTCCAGCCTTTTCGGCAACGGCGACACACACAAACTTTCTCCCCATTTTTACGCGCGAAAGCAGCTATGCTTTAGCGCGTATCATAGCCATCGCAATTCTCTCTGTCCGTCCGTTTGTCACACGGGTGGATCAGTCGAAAACGGTGCAAGCTAGGATCACCAAATCTTCGCCATTGGCTCCCTGGAAAACTCTAGTTTCAGAAACAGTAAAGCTTTTTTATCAATTCGGATAGAGTCACCCCGAACGGAGGCGCTAAATAAGAGGGTGTAAGAAAAATTTGCGATTTTTAGCCAATAAGTCGGTGTATCTCAATATCGGTGCGAGATAGGGCCTGGGTCGTACACTGGCTCGCAATTGCCACCGAATTCAATGACCTTGGATGACCTTAAACGCCAAAATAGTTTTGTGGATTTTTTGGCGATTTCTGGCTGCGAGACACAATTCAAGAGCGAATTGCGCGGAAATCAGTTAAGATAGACATGGAGAAGCTGCATATGAAACTTTCAGTATTGAACGTAGAGTTTGACGGTCCAAGTCTCGATGTTTTAGGTTTAAGGAAACCTGCGCACAAAGGCATCAAACAGGGGTACCCCAGGGAAAGTAGTTATTTTACTGTTGTTGGTCAGTCTTTAGTGAAAACGGTTGCAGATAGGCATGAGCATGATATCACAACAAGCATTAGTGACGAGCTTATCAGTCGTATCAACATCGATGGCTTTGAAAGACCCTGAACTTCTAAAATAAGGAGTTTTATTGATTTTTGCGATTTTTGGCTGCAGCGCACACTCCAAGTAGAATAAACTGCAACGAAATGGCTGGAGATAGACTGACAGTTTGCGAACAGAAACTGCTATAGATTTTCGCGCGTCTCGTGAGCATTAGCTCAATTTTTTGTTAACATTAACAATGGGGTTTGCAATAGCGATACATGCTTTACCCGCCCAGTTTTTTTCCGGTTTCGAGTCGGACGTCTCTACTGCGACAGTACGACGGCGGTGGCGACCGGTCATGAATCTGGTGGCCGTGGGTGACGTGCGCACGCAAGTCAGCTCTCGAGCGTCGAATTTCGCGGCGAATAAATCCGACGAAGAGCAGTGCGTATACGTAGTGGGCGGGTCGTCCCCTGAAGACGTTATCCGTCTGTCAGCGATCACTGTGTGCCGCTGTCACATTAAAATGTCTCCCCCATGAAAAATCCGCCCGGGGAGAGATAATCGCGGAACTTATATGTTTCCTATTTATCAGACGCCTCCATGAAAAAATCTCCCCATTATATGATCGTCCCCCAGAAGTCTCTCCCAGGCCGATAACTTGCCAGTAAAAATCCGCCCCGCCCGGTCGGCTGCCTGGCGGGGCGGATTTTTACCGGTAAATTGTCGGCCGGGTAAGACTTATCTGGAAGGGGGAGTCCTATAATGGGGCACCAGCGACTCCACAGACACACGGACGCAGTGCTGGCTGACGCTGGCACACTGGAGTGGACCCACGGACAGTGAAGCCGTCCGTCGCGCTCTGCTGCCTGACTGCTACTCCGCCGACAGCCGTACAATACAGTCTGCCACGCACCATTCGCCGTGACATTCCGGGCGATCGCAAACGCTGCCACATCAATAGCATATAGCTTATGACGTTGAAGGCTGAATGATGAATTGCTAAATACCGATAGCACACAGACGAAATGGACGAACACAAGTTATGTCAGTGAAAAACTCAACTCCAAAGGGCCAAAGATAAACAAACGTTGAAAAAATTAGTCATAACTATACGCTTCCAATTAGGTATTATTAATTAATTAATTAATGGAATTCAATTGATAAGTATTTTCTTTTTTGCCCAAACTTGTACAAAAAAGTTAGTAGTTTTAGTTGTTTTATTATTTTTTTTGTTCTTCAGTTTTCAGCAGTTTGTACCAATCGTGCATAGGCCTACTTTATAGCTCTGACGGCAATTCATTCACCGCGCTGTCAAACAACTAACCTTGCGGTGCAGCACGCGGACACACCACCGCCCCAATCAGCCAGTACGCTTACACTCTATAGGCCTATGCATTTAAGCCTACTCGGTACATAGGCCTAAAAGATGCACTTTTTCCATATACACAGTAACAAGGTACACTGTGATTGACATTAAGCGCCTGTAATAATCGACAAAATTGGACGAGAAGAAAAACACAGAAAGAAACGAACCAACAAAACTCAAGAAAAATGCTTGAAAATAGCACTGACATAATCAGATTCTGATTGCAAGCACACACAGTTGTAGCTCTCCTACTGTTGAAGTTGGGCTATCAACGCACGTTAAGTAGCTTCCAGACTGCGAGTCATTAAGTTAACTGAGACAAATGTCTAACTATAATGCGTCGCGCTGCGCACCAAATTGCCTCAGCGCCATCACGTGATCCTGGTCGCTTAGCAGGGCCGCAGGTGCGTGTGACGTCATCAGTGACGTCATCAGCGTAGCTCAATTCGTCTACGATTGGCACGTTTTACAATATCCACCAATATCGGTCGCATTGATCGATCTTGTTGGATATTGTAAACTGCTTGCACGCAATTTTTTTACCAAATAAGTAACTGTGTTGTAGTAAATGTGTCACTACGAAAACGAACGAAAACGTAATTTAAAATTCTGGCGATTTTCATATCTAGAAGCCGTCTGTCAAAGCCATGTCTTGACGTCTCGTTTTCTTTGGCGCCATGTCTTTCACTATAGCGAAGTAATTTAAGCAAGCCTAAATTCATATAAATAATATGTAAACATTTGCGGTGCTTTAAATCGTCAGGTAATTAGAATTTGAGTCATTGAAAATAGCTGCTAAAAGTCTGATTGCTTCGTCGTTGGCGTTCGTTTAATTTTAACTTGCGTGCTGCACACAAGTATCCATAGGCTATAGTGAACCCCGTGTTGCAGTCAAGAAACAACTGGGGCACTAACCCCAACCATCGGGCAATCGGAGCTCCGAATACCTTAAATCGTAAGCACGGACGCAGTGGCGTATTTAAGATTTGGCAAAGGGGGGCATGGCGAGCGCGCCGAGCGCGAGCCTATAACGGGGGTCTGGGG
>Ga0056128_1008316_pt1 | contig 13082 bp, 9 predicted proteins | sample WorMetLIZISLAND2_FD_71113 | JGI IMG/M metagenome (GOLD analysis project Ga0056128, IMG submission 71113) | Marine gutless worms symbiont microbial communities from Max Planck institute for Marine Microbiology, Germany - Olavius geniculatus... ...
CTGAGAATCTCAGAAATTCTAACTTAGAAGCGCGTTTCGCACTTTCTACTTCTCTGAGATTCTCTGAGAAATTGTGAGCAAGATTTTCCTTTGCTACGTTATGCTAGCTCCGCCCACTTGCTTGTAAGTTACGTCATCCAAATAGATAAAATTGGCTAGCATAGAATTCTATGTTAGAATTCTCGTAGAATTCTTACTTGCACATTTCACACTTTTCGTGAGAACTAGTGAGAACTACTGAGCTCCTGTGACTTTGAGCTCCTGATGCTCACTCCTTATATCAGATGTGAAATGCAAATGTTCGCTTTCACTGAGCCCCTGCCTCTGTGTGGACGTCCTTTATGGATGACCCCTAATCTGTTAGTATCATTCGTTTAAACATGGATACAAAATGTTCTCAGGTATGAGCGATGATACCAGGGCATTGTGCAATGCGTTTAAACATGCATCAACTACTGCATTCTATTCGTATTTAACCAAAATAACGCAATAAGTTATTTTTATTAATATTTTGTAAAGGTGGCATAGTAACATAAACGTTTCTGGGATTCGTCATCATTTGTTGGGTAAATAAAAATTTGTGAAAAGTCCTGCTTCAACAACTCCATAAAAGTCACTAGCAGAGACCAAATCTGAGCTCGAGTAATTACCTCCGCCAAGGAGGTAATGTTTTTGCCGGTTTTTGTTTGTTTGTCTGTCTGTTAGCAAGATAACTCAAAAAGTTATGGACGGATCTTTCTGAAAGTTTGACGGAATGTCAGGCATGGCATAAGCTACAAGTGATTCAATTTTGGGGGTGATCCGGCAGGAATCCTGGATTCTGGATCACTTTGAAATTTTCGTTACCACTGTGTTAAAGGGGGCATAAGAAAACCGCTGGCAAAGCGAATATGGTGACGCCACCTGGCGAACGACATTGCACGTACCTGCGGGCTATGACTGCTTTCTAGTTCTGGAATAATTCTGGAAAAAAACTGGCTACTTAAACCAAAATTAAAACCAGCAGCAGGAGCAGTGGCAGTGCAAAAATTAACTATTACAGGATTGTTGGCCAAAACAAAAAAAATGAAGTGTGCAATGCAGTTTGATCTACTGCAGTGAAGTAAAAAAATAATAACAGCAGTAATGACTACTATGCTTTTGCTACTAACGACGTCATTTTTTTGTTAAACTTACCACTGTTATTCTGAGTCAGACAGGGTCCCCAAAACTGTCTTGAGAACTGATGGGGACTGTAATACTTTTACAGGCTATAATATCACCCAACGTAAAACAAATACAACTGATTCACACGTTCTTAAAAATATAAACAGCCATTTTAATGTGTACTCTAAACAAGAAATTTGAGATAATTCTCACGAGACGTGCAAAAGCCTATAGCAGTTCCAAGTCATGCTAAGTTAATATACAAATACTAAATTCTCTATGTGGATCACCTCACTATAGTAGCATGGCACCACCTTGTGAATGATATTATGGGAATGATATGACTTGTGTTGCAGCCTGAAATCGCCAAAAAATTTGTAAAACCCTTTATTCTGACGTTCAAGGTCACTGACTTCGGCGCCAATCGAGAGCCAGTGTAGGACTTCCTATTGGTGATTAATAATAACCTAGGCCCAATCTTGCACCGTTACTGAGATACAGCGACTTATTGGCCAAAAATTGTAAATTTTGCCCACCCCCCTCTCATTTAGCACCCTTGTTCGGGGTGACCCGCTTCGAATTTATGGAAAAGCTTTACGGTTCCTGAAACTAGAGTCTTCCAGGCACACGATGGTGAAAATTTGGTGATCCTAGCTTGCACCGTTTTTGACTGATCCACTCATGTGACAGAGGGACGGACAGACCGAATTGCGATGGCTAAGACGCACTAAAGCAGTAGCTGCTTTCGCATGTAAAAAGTGTCACACAATCTGACGTTAAATGGCACTGGGAATACTAGTCCTGAAACAACATGCTGCTCATTCAGCGTACAAAACGTGTTAACTAAAGACGGATTAACAACTCCGATGTAAAATTTACAAACAACATTCAGCAGTACCTTATCAGCAAGACTAAGCGATGATGGCAGATTCCGTCCAATCAACACAACGATGGGTTCGCCTCGCTTGCTGAAGCCCGACTGGTAGAGAAAACGTCGAGCGGTGAGGTCGGCAAAGTTTTCAGCACGGGCACGCTTCAACAGTCGCTCATAACTACAATCAACCACAGTCCCTGTGACGAGCGCTGCTGACATAGCAAGTCACAATCTGTACTCTCCAGAGTTTTTGACTGTTTGGGGTTCATGTAAGAGGCTCTTGTAGCCCTTTGTACCCTTGCTCAAGCTCTTTCACTATTCATTTTGTCAATGCCTTTGTATTTGCTTGACTAAATAAATGATTTGATTTGAAACTAGAGCTCTCCAAACGTTAATTTTTTAAACGTGTGTTTGTTAACGTGCTGTGTTAATTTTTCTAACGCACGTGTTAATGCATGTTAATGATGCATTATTAACGCATTAACACATGCGTTAAAAAAACTAAAACAACATTAATACTGCTGATATTGTAGGTAGACTACATCAAGAGGGTGACTGGAATGACGACCAATGAACTCGTAGCTATGTCACAGGACCGTGACAGCAGTGATGGAACAGCAACAGAACAATTTGTAATTACTTGAATATTATTCGATAGTCAAATAAACGCAGTTTAATAAAATATCAGAATTCCTGCATCACGGAATTAAGTAAATTTACGTACGTGCATTAATTTTTTTAACACGCATTACTTCTTTAACGTGTTAATGTGTTAACACGTTAATTTGACAGTTCTGTTAAAAACTGCACAGAAAAACAGTCTCCTTCTGTGATACAGAGCACGATTATGGGTAGTTTATCGAGTAAGCTCGGTAGCTTGGTGAGTGAAAAAATGAATACTAAAAGATCACAACAATCTGCTAACTAAAAGCTACTACAGCCTGTTTATAATGATCGTTATTGCTGATTTTATAAATTATATCACTAGCATCTGGGTACAAGCCATTGTATTACGCACATGTGCATAATCAATAATAACTACCAGTAATTTGCGAATGCTACAATTATAGCAGATACAATAAAGCATTGTGCAAATTAACATGTAGGCAGTGTAGTCTACTAAACGTAGCTAAAACAGAAAAAGTAACAGAAAAAAACAAACCGAAAATAAAAACTGCAAGTTCAAACAGAGAAATCAGCATGTAGCAAAACGCGTTTATGTTTAGTGCCTCACTGGAGTTTATGCTGCTCGGCTGACAAGCTGAGTTGTTCATCTTGTCTGCGAGCGTGTCGTTGTCTGTCGACATCGGCCTCCATGTGAGCGAAGGAATGTCGACCAATGGACACTGAGGTGCCGAGGATGTCACTAATGCTCTCCTCGTCCGGGCTGGATTCGCCATCATCTGGCTCATCCGACGTATCTGACGCACAGCCAATCCAGCAGCATGGATAACAACATTAAAAACACGCACTGAATTCTACAGGGTGTGCGAAAACATAATCCAACTTGATTTTATCAGAACTTCATCAAATCTCAAACAAATTTGACAATTTTTGGCACACAGATGATAGAAATATGTCAGGTACACTCAATGTCCACCTCACCTAGTTTATGTCAATGCACTACCGTGTAAAATGCAGATTCTCCGAAATTGTTGCATAATGCTCAGTTTCTGTCTCCGTCAAAGTTCTAATGACTTAATTAAGCACACAAAAAAATAAAATGTTATTTATTCAGCAGAATTAAAAGTTTGTATAACAACTTGCTTCCAAATTATCAGAATTTGTCCAAAGTGTACACAATGGCTTAGACGTGACGCCATGGCTGACAGCAGCCGGCATTAATGAACAACTAATCAAAATGAACAGCATTCATTCACGAATAAAATGTGTTTCTGAGAGTGAAAGAATTTTGAAAATCACCTAATACTTAGTAAAGAAATAAGGCATACAATAAATGGTGACATTCTTTGGCCCAGACTGTAAATAAAAGCGTACTTACTAACGGCCGGGTTGGCTGCAATCCGAATTTTGCGTTCAGCAATAACCGGTTCACCGTCTTCATTGCCGACATCGAGGGGCAGCCGCTGGGCAGCGTACAGTTCTTCCTGCGAACTTCGTGGGAAATACAGCGGCAACAGAGACGAGTAAGAATCCTAAAACACACAGCAATTGGTTCATCCAAGCATCCAAGATAGATCGATTACTAGAAATACGGGGTATAGCCCAACGTGAGACTGCCTGCACTAGTGTGACTACACATCTAACTGACATTTGCTAATCTTCTCGAAAAGTTACATTCATCATGTTTGTTATCCACTATAATCAACTAGACAACATCCAGCAAAGCACTTAACGTTGCCATGCTTTATTACTGATCGTTCATAGAAGTCCTTAATCCTAACAGCGGTTGAGACCGCTAGCAAAATCGAATCGCAAACTCCGCAAATCCCCCCCCCCAACAAATATTAATCAGAAGTCCAGAAAACATTCGTAACTTTTTGAGGCATTTTCGCAAACAGACTAACAGACCAACACTCAAAGACAAAAATACAAAAAAATAACCTCTTTCGCAAACATAATTAACTCACTCCAATGAGAAAATTAACTCCAAACCCGTCTGGTTCAAAGGACACTCAATCTGCCAAACAACTTTTTTTCAGACTATGACAAGTGAAGTGTTCTGCCAAAAAAAAATTTTGGCAACTCAGTGATGATCAAAGTTAACTAGGTCCAATTAGTGCAACAGCACAGTAGAACCATGACGACGATTAAGATAATAACTGTTATACACTAATTCAACACCTCACTTAACATATTTCACACTCAGAAGTCAGTCTGCAAAATGCCGACATATGGGCAGCTCAGATTACGAAACAAACAAAAAAAGAAATGACAAACAACTAAGAAACCAAAAAAATCATGCAAAAAGAGTAAAAAGTAGCAGAGAAATACCCGATCGTTGCCTGTCACAACAAACACAATGACGTCAATATCTTCACCAAACTTCTCCAGAAATCGCCGGACAGTTCCTGGAATTCCAAACATTAGTACATCAATTTCAAATGCATATAAAATTCAGGTCCATACTATTTGACGGCAGATACGTACAAGTAATCTGAGCAAAGCTCACGAGATGCGCGAAAGCCTATAGGAGTTCCGGTTCAGTAGTCACCCTTGGCAGTACTAACCGGGCCTGGCGTAGAGTAACTTCGTTTCGGTCGAAACGCGTTTCCAACTACGCCACGCCACCAAGACCAGTACCGTGGCGCCACCTTGTGAACGATATAGACTTGTGCAGCCCGAAATCTTTGAAGTCCTTGACGCCCGCCTGTGCCGGGCTCCATGAACCTAGGGGATCAGGACTTAAGACTGCTGAAATCTACGTTTAATGCTGAAAATTTCATACGCAGGTTGTCTTGGTCTAACTCCAGCCATTTCGTCGCAATTCAGTATTGAAATGTGCGCAGCATCCAAATATTGCAAAAAATTTACTGAAAACCCCTTTTGGGAAGGTTCAAGGTCATTCAAAGTCATCGATGTTGATAAATTTAAAAAGCCTGTCACCAGTGCTTGTTATGATAAGCAGCATGTCTGTGCCTATCGTGTTCACGCTACACGAGATAATTGCGAAAACCACTTTTTAGGAGGGTAGCTGTCTTTGACGCCCGCCTGCGCCGGCCTCCTTGAACCTAGGGGGTCGGGACTTGAACTGCTAAAATCTACGTTGAATACTGAAAATTTCATATGCAGATTGTCTTGGTCTATCTCCAGCCAGTTCGTTGCAATTCAGTGTTGAAATGTGCACTGCATCGAAAAATTGCGAAAAATTTACTAAAAACCTCTTTCTGAAGGGTTCAAGGTCGTTAGAGGTCATCGATGTTGATAAATCCAAAAAGCCTGTCACCAGTGCTTGTTATGGTAAGCAGCATGTATGTACCTATCTGCAACCGTTTTCACATTATTCGAGCCAATAAAGGCAAAATGACGTCTTTTTAGGGGGGTACCCCTCTTTGACGCCTTCGTTCGAGGGGAACCCCTGCACCCAGTGGCACGAAATTTTGTCACGATAAACTAGAGACCTGGGGCAGCCCACAGTGAAAATTTCGTGATCCTAGCTTGCACCGTTTTGATACAGTCCACGAGTGTGACAGACAGACGGACAGACAGACGGACAAACAGACAGACGCCCAGATGATGGCAAAGACGCGCGAAGCATTCTGCTTTCGCGCGTAAAAATGGTTTTACGTAAACCAAGATTTCTTGCTAAGAATTCATATCCTTTGAAGCAATCTAAGCCAGCTAGCTTAACGTAATTAAACTGTCCAACATGTAACCTATGCATAATGCAACACTTATAAATCAATCAAATTACACCTTTTAATAACACATCAATCTAATGTTCATATCACTCGTAAGATCTTACGATCTAATCACAACCAAAGACACATTTATAGCAAAAAATTGCATACTGTAACAACGACGCAAAATTGTAGATCAGTTTTTACGCACAACAACACCTACTGCTGTAGCACATCTTAGCCATCGCAATTCTGTCCATTCGTCCGTCCATCTGTCTGTCACATGGGTGGACCAGTCAAAAGTGGTGCAAGCTACGATCACCAAATCTTCACCATCGACTGCCTGGAAGACTCTAGTTTTATGATCCATAAAGCTTTCCTATAAATTTGAAAAGGGTCACCCCAAGCGAGGGTGCTAAATGACAGGGGGGGTAGAGAAAATTTGCGATTTTTTAGCCAATACGGCTGTGCGAGACCGGTCACGCCTTCCGGGAAGTGTAAATGAAATGCTACAGATACTAAATGTGAATTGCTGGGATCACTGAGCTTAGATTTTGTTTGCAGTGGGCCTTCAAACATGCATCACTGTTACGTGTTCCGCTTTGCATTACCTGGGCTTTTCTTGTTTTTGTTTAAGCTTGTCTAATTTTGCAAAGAAGTGTGGCAACAATACAGTTTGATTAGGGATGTGACGAAGCGGGAAAATATTCGCATTCATCGAATGCGGATATTAAATTTACTATCTGTCAAATAACGAGTACGAATGCAAATGGTTATTCAGGTTCAAGAAAACTTCACTACATCTGTATTTGAATAAAGCGAAACATCCAAAGTAGTTTTCAGTGTTCAGTCAGAAAAAAATCAGTATCTAAGGCAAAGTTCAGTTAAATCAACCAAGTTCCATTAAAAAGATGAAACACTCTGAGTGTTCTGTGTTCTCTTCAGTCAGTATCCTCTATCTAAAGTTAAGTTAAATTCAGTCAAGTTGCATAAAATGAAATATTCTCATTCGACAGAAGTGCCAACAACTATTCGTCGAATATTAAATAGCTGAAAAGTAATCAATATTCGCATATTCGCATGCTGTCAAATGCGAGTACGAAGTTCGTCACATCTCTATCCGATATCACACCTGGCAAATAATGCCAGTGATAAAAGACAGCAATCATCCATTATCCTAACTATACTCAGCAGTGTCGTGTATCAGAGATGCCTACTGTTTGTCACTGCTACACATGACATTGGTTAAAGTTGAAGAATTCTTCGTCTCTACTTACTGATGGCGATGTGAGCACCATCGTGAGACGGATAGCTGCGTCGAGCGGAGTGCACACAACGTAAACCCAACGAGCGCAACTGGCTTTCCCTGCAGCAACATAGCGGGAAAATGTATTGTCTAGATGCATGCCAAAGATACAAAAACCTAGTTTTTTTTCAAAAAACCCAACCTGGTGGGTCTTTAGGTTTTATTGGGTTTTGTGTTTTTAAGATTGAACCAGTTTTGTGCCCAACATGATGGGCTTTGGGATTTCTATGGGTTTTCAGTTATTAGAATGAGGACTGTTGGGTAGACACTATACACATCAAATAAATGTGAGTTGCGGCAGTTTTATTGTTACTAAATTTGCAAATTTGTAACCATAACTTAACCATAATAAACTATCTTATTATTATTAAAACAAGAAACTAAAATTGGACTAAGTTTGAGAATGGTTTGTTAGTATTTTTACGTGGGTTTACCAAAAATACTCGCTGGGTTTTTGGAAATATCTGCCCCAGATTCTCATCCCTGCCGCATGCTCGTATACAAGATTTTTTCATTTACTGAATAAGAAGGTAGTTACTAGTTTTATTATTTTATTCGATCATTCAATAAACCAATTAACCAATCAATTCGTTGGTTCAGCAGGAAACTAAAGATGACACCCATTTGCATAGGTAGAAAATGAATAATAGCATAAAACAAAATAAGAAAATGAATAATAGCATAAAACAAAATAAGTCAACGACAAAACATTAAAACACTGTGAGTCACTTAAACAGTCATGCAGTCTTTTTAGACAACGACTTTGGAAAATCTTTTCACTATTGTGCTCTGAGATGAACTACGGTAAAACATGAATTATATGTGTAATTGTACCATCTCGCCAAAAATCGGAAAACATCTAACAGTCAATCTCAAGCTTAAAGTAGAAACTAGTTACACTAACTCTAACTGCAATAGACCAGACTCGCTGCCTTGCAGGAAATTAGCCAAGTGTGAAAAGTGAGCGTGACTCGGACATTAACAGGCGTCATTAAGCATTTCAATATTCATACCTCAGGACAAGTAGGATGTTACGGTAGCAGTTATACAGCGCATTCTCGGCAGCCGTTCTATATTTAGCATTGTAGCGGGGACCAACAGTGTGAATGACACTACGGGCTGCCAGCCTATGTCCCTTGGTTAATTTTGCTTCGCCCGTACGACACCCTGGCAACATGCAGACACTTTAACAATCATTTTTCTGTTCTACTGATCTAGTTGACAATAATAGGTATAGCATTAAAATTTTTAAAAAATAAAAGATTGCAAAATACAAAAGGTCACTGTATAGTACAACTGTCGAATTGATGTATTAACTTAATGTGCTAATGCATGAAAAAATCAACGCATGCTTGCAAACAAAAATGGCTGATACAATATGACATAATAGTGCTAATCGCTGTATATTTTCGTCTTGTCAGTATGACATTGTTTAGAGTAGTGTCACTAGCATCGCGTTGTTTTGTTACTGATGGATTGCACAGAAAATAAATAACAATTATTTCTACCTTTTGGAAATTTATTCGTACAACCGTCGTTATGTTTTCACGCAGCAAGCCAGCAGACGTCATGAATATTCATGGTGTCGATGAGCAAGCAAAGTGGCCTGTTCAGTAGGCAGCTTAGCAAGCAATACCAAGTGGCTTGGCTAGTGAACATGCCTCTGGTAACAGGGCTTACTGTTACGCAAAACTCGCCGTTTCCTTGATTGCAATGGCCGTAACCACCGCCAGTACTCATTTTGCATACCCACAGAGGAATGACCAGGCTGAGTTGGCCTGGGCGGCTTGGTCAAATGCAAAGACAGTACACCGCTGAACAGTCACCCATATCAGTAATCTTATACAGTACACTGTAAACATTTAATTCTTCCTACTGACTAAGGTCCCGTTTTTCCATGCACACTTGATGGCCGATCAAATTGATCTCCGATCAACTTTGGGATTTGATCTGAGATCATCTCAATAACCGTTTTTCCATCGCCAATTAGCGGCTGATCGTCCATCAAATCTCCCATCAAGTTGATGGCCGAATATTGGCCAATCAAGTCAGATAATTGACGATTAAACGTGGCGATCTGCAGTTCGTTGCATATTTGCACCAGAAACATCGCTTCACTTCGCCGGTCAGAACGGCAATTCACGCATTAAAATAAAGTTCCAGGCATGTGCATAGTGTTTTGTGGAGAAATAAAATGGATAGACGCTCCCGTATAATTTGATTTACGATAGAACGTATTTTTGACAGCAGACGATATGGACAGTATCGTTGATATCATTGCTATGATGACGTTTACTGCCTATGGCGTCCACTCACAGCGCATGCCCATTAGCACAACACCGCAAATTGAGGTCACTGTCAGCCAATCAGATTGGCAAAAAGTAGGCTCAGTTGATGACCGATCAACTAATCGCCGATCACGTAATTGGAGATCAAAAATGCATGGAAAAATGAAACACAGTTGATTGACGATCAATTCTGAACATCAAGTTAATCGAAGATCAAATTTGATTTGATTGGCAATGGAAAAACCGGACCTAACTAACTTATTTGGACAGGCAACCAACTATTACACAGGGTGGGCCATAAAAAACGTGGCACTTTACTTTTATCCATATCTTCGCCAATTAATTATTGGTTTTTAAAAATTCTTTCACTGACACACTCTGCAGACAATTTGCAATAATGTGATTATTATATGTCCCACCACATCATAAATGCGTCTCTACACTACCTTGTGAAATAAGAATGAAATATGCATGTATAACGATAATAACAAACAAACATTTTGGTAAAATGGAAAAAAAACATTTCATAGCAAAATTGCGGTGAATGATATGTATAAGACTAAACAGTGTGGGTCTAACACAGTCTAGTGTCATATGGATCATTCACCGCAATGTTAGTCTAAAGTGTTTTTTTTCATTTACTTAAACGATTGTTATTATTGTTAGGTTTTCTTACATTTATGTTTCACAAGGTAGTGTAAAAACATTTACAGTGTGGTTGGATATATAATAATCACATTATTGCAAATTGTCCGCAGAGTGTGGTGTAAAAAAATTTTTAATCGGTCAATTATTGGTGAAGGTAAGGGCAAAAGTAAAGTGCCACATTTTTATGGCCCATGGTGTACATCACTGCAGATGCTAGAGACTCCAAAGAAGTCAGACAAATACCTCTGACAGAGCTTAGGAGTTCTTCATGTAACTCCGGCCCAGCACGTTCCAGCAGTCGAGCGGTTTGTGGATCGCTGTCCGAAAAGTTTTCGTTATTGCATGAGACAACAGCATGAGTGTCGAGCAAAGACAGATCACCGGTCCTTTGTTACAAATACACATCCAAACAGCCATCTAAACAAAACTTCCTCTCAATACAAAGTGAGCAAGAGAGTAGGGTTTTACGTCCTGCCTGACACGATATAGGTCATTTTGGGGATGGCCTTTCCAGGCAATGCACGTACACATAATAACGGAACAAAAAGTTTAACCTTTACAAAAAGTTGTACCTTGATGAAACACAAAACCTAAAAACAACCTAAACCTAAAACTGTAAGAACTGCCAATTCTAAGGATGCATATGTAACTAACAGTAATGGCAGTTCTAATAATCTTCTCTGTTATCCTCCAAACAGGCACCAATGTCAGAATGCTGTCTACTGGAGGACAAAGGGGTCTCTCAATACAAAGAACCATAAAAGCTAATTATAGCAGATGAACTGGTTAAGTACTGCAAATAAATACACTGATCTTGAAATTATGCCTGTTAAAAGTGTGCAAAAAACTACAAGTTGGTTTTAAAGGACCAAACCAAACTCTACAGAATTTGCAATACATTCAGTCAGTTTTCCAAAGCATTTGGGGGCAAAGTGCATTTTTGGTGCAAAATGCACTTTCAGAGCAAGCCTACCTGATCTGTTGTCTTGTTCATGATAACTGCAGTCAACAAGTAAAGTGCAAACATATGCATCTAAAGTGGAAAGCCAATATATTAAATTTCAAGCAAACTTAACAATTATGTATAGATCGTTTTCAGAGAGTATTTGACTAGCAAACTGTGTTTCGTAATATCTGGTAATGCAGTTCCTGCAAAACAAAAACAAAAAACAAAAACAAAACAAAAAACCAAAACAGTTCATAGCCCACACTAATCCAAAACTAACGTTTTTAATTAAAACCAAAGACCATTCCAAACTGAAAATGTGTTCATTTTAAAAACAGAACCAAAATCGAACAAAATTGTACAAAAAAATTCTGCACACCCCTAGTGTCTGCTACAGAATATCGAAAATTGCAAAGCTAAAATCAAGCACATCTGTCTGGCAACCATGACCAAAAACAGATTTTTCCTATCTAAATTTTCAAGACAAATTACTGCTGTGATCCAGTCAAAAGTTCAAGAAAGAACTTGCATCTTTATCACAACTTCTGCGACGCAAAAGATGCAATGACTATTGACTAACCAGTAAGCAATCTTTGCATTTATCTTTGGATTGTAGACAAACGGAGATTTGCGGGCTGTGGATGTAGAATCTTCAGTCATCTGTGCATAGCCCGGAGTGTACGTATCACACCATCGCTGAAGGTCCGCACAGTGCACGACCAACGGAGCAGATTCCATCACCTCTCAGCAAGTCAGCATCAACATGTATAAAGGTGACTCAAGTGAAACCTTTACAGCACAGCAACAGCAACCAAACCTTGCACATAAGATCTAAAACCAAATCTTAAACGACAATAAATAAGCACAATGGTAAAAAGTGAATCGGCCAATGTGCAGATGTGGCAACAATGCGCAACATGGTTAGGGCTAGGGTTAGGAATATTGTTAGGGATAAGCAGTGTTTGAATTGTGGAAAACTAGCTGAGAGGTTGAACTTTTCGATGGTCAGAGCCCAACCAAAATTGTGATGTAAATCCTATGTATATAGTACATAGCTGACCCCCCAATGCATAAACTGACAGGGTGTTAGGGGGTTAAGAAAACAGCTGGGGAATTTGAACCCCCCAACCCCTCCGGTATTTCAAACACTGGGGATAAGGTTAGGGTTAAGAATCATCATCATCATCAAGTGCATGCCCCGAGCTGGAGCGTAGCGGTTTCCACAAGGTGCTTCCAGTGTTCTCGATCCTGGGCATATTCCAAGCCGCGTTGAGACCAAGATTATGACGCTGGAGATCAGGAGCCCGATTCACAAACATTGTCGTAAGACATGTCGTAAGACATGTCATAAAATTGTCATAACTCATTATTTAAGATGTCATAAGATTATCTTACGACATGTCGTAAGTGAATTCATAGAATTTATCTTTAATGATCATAACTTTTTCACAAGGGCGTCTTGTTGTCATGGTAACTATAGTCGTCTGCGAGCCACTGACTAGTCAGTAAGTAAAAGCGGTCGTTTAGAGTTAAATTTGTAATGTTTTAATTTAGAAATTTTTAATATTCTGAC
>Ga0056128_1008317_pt1 | contig 13081 bp, 9 predicted proteins | sample WorMetLIZISLAND2_FD_71113 | JGI IMG/M metagenome (GOLD analysis project Ga0056128, IMG submission 71113) | Marine gutless worms symbiont microbial communities from Max Planck institute for Marine Microbiology, Germany - Olavius geniculatus... ...
TTAATAGACAATCTTTGCACCTGTGTAGGCCTATTGCTCGTCTTAATAGTCAATGCCATTTTTTCTTTCATCTTATGTATAACGTAATAAATAAAAACGTAAAGAAAACATTATTTTTATATTAAATTTGTCTATTTTGTTGGCAAAATTGCGCTTGAGATACTATATTAAGGCACTGCAACGACACGGCTCATGCACACGGTCCGTGGACGCGGTCCGTGTTCACGGGACACAAAATCAGCAATCGTGCACACGGGCCGTGAACACGGGCGTAAAATGTGGTCGCCGATGTCCACGGACCGTGTTCACGGCCCGTGAACACGGCTCGTGTGAACCGGCCTTAAGGGAAACTGAAACTACGTACGCTGTAGCGGCTGAGTTAAATAGTGCAACTCTGCGACATCGGCAATCCAACAATATGATTCCTGCAGGGCGTCACTACCGTCGCTTGCGTGCAATTTCATGTCTCCGGTCCAACGAACGACGTCTTCGGATTGGATGCCATGCCGTACTGCCGAACACGCTTATTATGCGACCGTCCTAATAGGCTGTGTTGTGGATTGCTCGTCTGCGTTCTGTCCACCTGTTTGCCCGAACGAGCTGCTAACTGGAAAACAAAAAAGACTTAGATAAACATTCCCGTTACAAGTGTATAAGGGCCTACCAATTTCCAGATCAAAAGCTCGAAGGACAGGGTCGGATTGGTTGCGCAGGGCAGTGCACTTAGCTATAGCACTGTAAACGGACGGCCGTATAGTAACTGCACTGGCTGGGTCGACATCTTCGCTAATTTTTCTTTGCATCGCATCTATACAAGATCGCAGATGTCGCTGGGGTGGGCCGACCGTACCGCATATATTATAAAAACGTCCGATTTCGAAATCGGTCACAGAAAGAAATTGATTTCTAGTGACTGCAGTCCCATACACGCTACGGTGACGTTGCTATAGGCTATCCAGCGCAACAATCAACGCCAGTACACAGTTATTCGGCGCACGTGGGTGATGGCTGCAGTCAAAATTGCGACCAAACCGCTGCAGGCAGAGACATTGTTAGGACATTGTTTTCACAACCTAGAAACTCGTCAGTTGTCATCACCTTATCCAACGGTACCATCGCCGATCCCATACGACATATTGTTTAGCCACGATACATGCGTTACAGACAACAGACAGAGAAACGACATGATCGTACCCAAGGCTCGATTTAACAGTCGGTCAAAAACGAAATCCCATCGCAGTATACACCCGATCATCTTGCCGCGTTCAGTTTGAATAAGCCATGCGAAAATTGGCCATTATGTCCAACAAGAAGCCCAGCTGGCGCTAGAAAAAGCCGACCGTACCGCCTACATCTGAAGCCAAAAGCCCAACTTCCAATCACGGAGAGAAAGCGATTTCTCAGAGGTGAGACGGTTCCGTGCATGCTATGTTAACGGGACACTGCTCTCGAAAGCTACAAACCACGCTATTATATTGATCAGAGACGGTTACTTTTCTAGCAGAAGATTCATTATTCTAATAATGTTGTACTGAGAACTTTGTCAGCATTGAAAAACAATACGTTTGTTGCTATTGGCTCTAAATATGATGTTACCTCATTTAATCTGGCAGTTAAACCGGTTGTATGGAGTGCATTTGCAATGTCATAGGAGTCTGTGTTGATGTGACATTACTTTGAGTGTGCCTTTGAGCATACTCGTAGTTTGAGTTTTTTTAGTGTTTTAGTGTATTTCATTGTGTGCTGCTGCCTTTTGGCGTAATAAACGATGATAAACGATGAATAACAGACGTCGCACGTGCATGGTCATCTCGCCAGGCGGTATAGCCACAGTCGTAAATAACCAACGCAAATATCGGACGCAGGTTTCGTAAATTTTTCTCACAATAAAACTCCAATCACGGAGAAGTAGGCCTATAAGATGCGCTACAGCCTAAAAGTTCCTGCTGCAGTACTGACCTTCAAGGTCGTCCAAGGTCAATGATCTCTATCTCATCTAAAATGGCGCATGAGACGTCCTATTAGTGATAATTAGTAACCTTGCCCTATCTTTCACCCTTTAAGTGATATGGCCAGTTTTCCATTGAATTTCCAACCACCCCTCCATTCAACCCTCAATTCGAAAATGTTCGCCTTCCACTAAATCGCTGGACTTTTGCATGCCTAGGTTCAAGACACATGGCTCATTATTCGTGCAAAGAAATTTCCCCTTCCATCTAACGCTTTCACAATACATCCGTTACAGACAGACGATGACGACAACCGTACCATAAGCTCGACCGTTACTTTAAGTAGGCCTACGGTCGGCCAAAACGAACGGTCTTTAATTTCAGAACCTAATATCAAAGTTCCCCAGTTTTTGTCACGCGTCATCTGTCATTCCATTTTTCTGACAAGTCTTACAAGGACTTTACGTCTTATCTTTTCGCATCAGTTCACTTCACTATTAGCAAATGCACGCCTGCTTGAGATAGCGCAAATTTTACGGATTCACCGATTAGAGTTTTGTACCACAGTACCGACAGTAGCATGACGATAATTATCGGATGCGGTTTAAAAACCGAAAATTCTGCAAGTTTCAAGCGAGTATCGATATATCAACTGTCAAGATGCAATCAATTGCCTATACGGCAACGCCCACCAGCAGTCTGGTGCCAATCTGTCCCGCCACAATTCAATCGCTGTGCCGTAACCGCAAATATCCCTCCCTGTCACCGGGCTGTGGATATTCGATTTGGCGACGTCGCGCAAATTCGACCACCACCATTCCAAGACAAATACAGCGCCAAGAAACGATATCAAGCAAGTTAAGCGACTGCGTGGGTGGTCACGACGTCCCCCGCAACAGACCGTAACACGGTTGCTGCAGCGCGCAAATTGTCCCATTTCCGTCCGCTAATGACTAAACACTGACGTAACCATCAGGCTATATTCAGCACCCTAACGTCTCCCTGCAGCTATTTTCGTACTGTCGGTATTAGCTTAGCGTGACAGGGCGTTTTTCCATGATGTTGCCGAGTATAAAACATAGTGCTTAAAATGCTTGTATGAAGCGTATTGGTGAACAAATTACTGAAATTAGCCTACTGCATCGGCAAGGTGCTTGCTGGGCTAGGCCCAGTAGCGGATTCAAGGGGGGTGCAGTCGCCCTCCTATTGACTGCATGGATGCATCTCAAAAACGGTGAAAATTTCGCACAAAAATGCATCATTTTTGCTTAAAATGTTCAAAATTTTTCTACGGAGGGGGCTTTTCCCTACCCTACCCCCTACCCTTCCACCCCCCCATTCCCAAGTTCTGGATCCGCCGCTGGCTAGGTCTATTCTATATTCATGATACAGATTGAATTAAACTCAAGTTAGGTTGGATCGACAATAGTGGTTAAATTATCCAAAAGTAAATTGTGGAACTCTACATTTCCTTCCCTCCCTTTCCTTTCTCCCTTTAGAAAAAAGCCCGCTTAAAACTAGCTAGAAGGCCTGAGGGCACTATAAGCTCCCCCGACGTGGTCTGGGGCAAAGTCGCAGCCAAAATAAAATTTGGTACATTTAAGCCTCAAAATCTGACCTCTGGTGGCAATAATGTTAATGATTAACCCAAAAATCAACTAACTACAAAATACAGTGTAAACCACCTAGACGAAGCCATTGTGCAATAACCTGTAATATTTCACATAATTCAAAATTAGACTGCAAACGTCAAGTGATGGAATGACAATTTCAGTTGCTGGAATGCCAGACACTGGTTGCGGAACGTTGTTATAACTGAAATTAACCACTGGTCAACAAAGAAAAAGATAAAGACTTGTTAGAGGCCAGATTCGCTTCCTATAAGCTTAGGTCATCTGTTAACGTCTTTGCATGAAGAGGTGACTGAACAATAGTAATGACAATAATTATGGCCATCAGAGTCATAACTATTTAACATTTTCATCGTTTTATTTTAATTTCCTCGGGAACTCTTACCAAAGATCAAAAATTATGACAATTATTTTCATCATCATCACTCAACAGCCCATGCAGTATTTTGCAATTACCCTTCAAGAACCCACTTGGTTCTTCCCTTAAACTCATTCGCTTCCATTCCTTTCTCCTCCTTGCTGCTCCCCTTAATCAAATCCGACGTACTGAGGTAAAGACACTTCTCTTTACAAAAAAACATGCACAAAACCTTCTTTCATCAAAAGAACGGCAAACAGCACAAAAAAACAGATATCGCTATATGCCGACAAATACACGGCATAGAGCTACAATTTCTTTCCTAAATAAAACTTATCTCATGCTTAGCTGGGGTCTGTACTAACAAAGAAGCAGTAAATATTGCCTACATAGAATATCAAGGCCAAAAAGCTATGCAAGCTTAGCATTCAGTACACAATACAGAATCATACAGTACCCAGTAGAACATTTCTGCCTTACAAAGAAATACCGTACTGTACACAGTTGGTAGAACTTCAGTATGAAGTCAAGTGGACAAAACAGTCGGCGAAAAGTATAGCAATAGCATATCTACAATCTAAAGGAAAAACCCAACATTCAAGACTGCAGAGCATAGGACTGTCTTCAAATACACAACAACTGCAAAAAGCAAAGCAGCAGAATAAGCTGGAAATGAAATGACAAAATTTCTGAAGCATGCACTTAAACGTCAGTTTCATCAACAACAAAAGATCACAAAATGCAAAAGAGACACAACTGTTGATAAAACTCGGCCGATTTTCTAGTGCTTCGATTACATTGTGTTGCAACAAAATGATAAAAACAGCACAGGGACACACAACGTCACACATCACAATATTAGTGGATTGCTGTGCTACGAACCTGAAGATTCCTGATTTTCATTAATACCTTTCAGCAATGCACCGGGTAGCTGTTTTTCCGCATCAGCGATTCGTTTCTAACTGACGTATTAGTGCATGCACTAATAATATTAATTATCATAATAATACTGTAACATTGGTGAACTAAGAGACAGATTATGTGCAGAATAAATCTTCGAGGTGGCAGAGACTGCCCTGCCCTGATCTGTAACAAAAACTGAACTGAAGCAGTGTACACTGTGGACCATAAAAGTGTCCATAACTTCACCAATTATTGACCAATTTTCAAACTTTTTCACAGGCACACTCTACGGACAATCTGCAATCATGCGATTATTATATATCCCACCACACCATAAATGCGTCTCCACACTATCTTGAAAAATATAAATGTAAGAAAAAACTAAGAATAATAATCAACATTTAGGTAAATGAAAAAAAAACATTTAAGACCAACAGTGCAAAGAATAATCTACATGACACTAGACTGTGTTAGACCCACACAGTTTAGCGTCATAAGAATCATTCAGTGCAATATACAGTGCATTAATCAGTGCAATATACGTGTCTGAAGTGCTTTTCTTTCAATTTTACCAATGTTTCTTTGCTATTATTGTTATGCATTCATATTTCATTTATATTTCACAAGGTAGTGCAAAGATGCATTTACAGTGTAGTGGGACATATAACAGTCATGTGATAGCAAATTCTCTGCAGAGTGTGCCAGTGAAAAATTATTGAAAACCAGTCAATAATTGGCGAAGATATGGATAAAGGTAAAGTGACACGTTTTTTATTGGCCCACCCTGTATATGAACTGATGTTATGATGTCGCATGCATCGACTGAGTGACGGCTGCCCTCATAACACAGTAGACGAGGCACAGCAGCAGTACCAGCAGACAGTACTCCAGCAGACTGCTTCCCCGCCACAGATACAGCAAGCCGTAGATAGCCATGAAGTAGCCGATCGTCTGGTAGCTGGCAAACCAGCGCAGACTGACACGCGGTCGGCCGCAGCGAGACTCGACAGCCCGGCGAGCCGTAGGAGACATCAGGCTGAGTTTGTCCGGAGTCACGGGCATCGGCGGCTCCAACATCGGCCGTGCTAGCCGACCGACGACGTCATCACGATGATACAATGCTTCGATCTGCGCGGCAAACTACACATCACACAACTAGTGATGATTTGATACATCGAAAATATCGAAATATCATTTTCAATATCGATATATCGTATCGTATCGTCGAAAAATATCAAATTTTTCGATATATCGCATTATCTTTTATATATCACAATATTTTCGATATATCGCAATATTTTACACTAGAAGTTTGTATTTTTATTATTACATTACCATAATAATGCGAATAAATGTAGAAAACAACAAACTAACTGAAGCAAACTAACTACAGTGTCGTAATTTAACGACACTTACGACAGTCAGTTAATTTCTAAGTTCAGTGACACATTTTAGTATCTACGTAAAGCAAACTGCCTTGCTGAACGTTCACGTCTTGTTCTTGTGCTTCTATAAGATTTACATACTTATCATTTTAAAAATATCGATATTGATATCGCGATATTTTCAAAATATCATATCAATATCATATCGAAATTGAAGTCCTGATATCGAATCATCACTACACACAACTGTACATTGTTAGAACTTTCTAACAAAATACGGAATGAAACCGTTATAAGATATAATGTTTGTCAGGTTGTTAGTGATGAACGTTATATCTTATAACTCTTTCACTCCATATTCCTTTATTCCATTGGAAAAATCTAGTAACTCAAGTTACCCCAGATCGAGTATTTGAACACCTTTATACTTTTTCGTCGATTAACCAATGACAGCGGAATAAGCACAAAATTCAAAACCAAACAACTTAACTAACAAAGAGAACTAGTAATTAGCATACTAGTCATTAGCATTACTAGCAAGAAGTGACAGTTCATCCATTGCCATGTCTCTAAATACTTGGCATAATATGTTATCTAATATATCTTATATTGAGCATTACTACTTCCATATTTGTTATATTTTGGAAATTTTTTAATCTGGCCTGAGTAGAAACCGCAAGGACCACATATTTAAAACCGTAAGTGTGCATGCGTGCATAAAATCGACAAACAAAGGTAAAACAAATGTCAGAAGTTTTTAAAAAATAAACTTAAAATAGAAAACCTTTTGCTGTCAAATAGTGAACAAGTTTCTGATAATAAAATGATGGCGTAACAACAGCAGATGTGATGTTCACAAACAATACTACCGTACGTGTAGTTTTTATCATTTTTATCATAATGACGACAACAATGGCTATAATGACTCTCCTGCTCTTACAATACATATACAATTCATGAAGTTAAATTAACCACTTAGCTAAAATTATGATTTATTCAAGATGCATGGTGCATTCAGTCGACAGAACATTTTGCAGTACTAGCACTCTGACTGACTGAATCAACTGGTGGGATATGTAACAATCTACGAACAGAGAAAACTTTTAGCAAAGGAGTAAGTCATCTAAAAAAGTGCTACACCGTGCACTGGCACTTACCCTCGTGTTAATGTAGCACGAGATGGTGTGCAGCATCCGGACCAAGGTGATGTTTTCATACGACCTGATGGGCTGGAGGTCCGGATCTCCAATGTACTCAACTTCGAAGCGTCTCAGTCCGTTCACCAGCTGCACACGTGACGCAAAATTGCACGATCAAATAAAGACTGCTGAGTGACGACAGACCTCAAAAAATGTGATGATGAAGAAAATTGAATCAAAACACATTTGTACACTGGATCTACAAATGTCCGTAATGTGCTACAGCAGTGTTAATATGTTGCCGGTTTCTGGCGCCGTAAACAGGTACCAGTCGTCTGGTGCCAGAAACCATGACACACGTTGCCAGCAAACGGTACTGGCAGAAAAATAACAAAGATGAATTCCGATTTCAAAAATTAGAAAATTTTGAAGTTACAGACTTTTTAACATGACTGGACAGCCAGTGATAACTTTGAAGAAACGATAATTTAGTGACAATGTTATAGCTGATGATGTCATAGCAGATGTCTTATTATGATATGTTGTAAAAAAAATCCAAAAGAAAAAGCAATTTTATTTTCATTTTTGTTTACAAACAAACGAGCAGCGCTATCGTCTGCTCAAACTGTCCAATCACAGTTCAGCTTTTCAGCCGGTTTCCGGCACAAAACTGAACATGCTCTATACGACATTTCCAAATTTCCAAAAGTACACTTTTCCAAAACTCGGTCTAAACTATCCTTGCATATCTCTGAAACAATTGCCAAGTGAAACAAATCAAAACTGGCAAAAAACAAGATACATCGATGAAACTGTGTGCACCACATATCAACAATGACAAGTACAGGGTGTGGCAAAAAAAGTGGACCCCTAAAGTTTTTTGCTGTTTTCTCAGCAACCGTTTGGAATTTTAATCTGAAATGTTACGGGTTTATTTACTAAAACCTTCTACATCTAACTGCCAAGTAAAAATGTGATTCTGTTGAAAACGACAAAGTTACAGACTTTTTAACATGACTGGGCAGCCAGTGATAACTTTAAAGAAATGATAATCTAGTGATAATTTATAAACAATATAAATTACTGTTCATCAAAACGTCACTGTGATGTCATCGGCAGTAATGTGTAAACAGTTTTTGAAAATTAAAAAGCATTTTTAGCTTGAACATTTTTTAATGCTGAAATATCGGTAGGCGGTCATGTTAAAAAGTCTATAACTTTGTCTTTTTTCAACAGAATCACATTTTACTCGGCAATAGATGTAGAAGGCTTCACTAAATAAAGCTGTAAAATTTCATTAAAAAAATCCCAAACAGTTGGTGAGAAAACGGCGAAAAACTTTAGGGGTCCACTTTTTTTGCCGCACCCTGTAGGTCTACCTGATATCGGCCACGATCGGTTAGTGCTGTAACTCCGTCTACATCTTCAACTTCCGGCAAGAGACCGGCCTTATCATGAGTCATCCGATGACTGGACATGACACTTGGATCACAGCTCGGTGCCTCCACCTGGTGAACAGGAGGGCAACATGCATGAAAACGCTGCACATAACATGTACTATAGCATTAGCACACATCGTCTACATACCAGTCTGTCACAAATGTGCAAATGACACTAATACTGGTCTGCAAGAAAATGACAATACCCAAATGAAGATCGATTTTCAAATATTAAATATGAGGCAAAGGAAACTGTTTCAAAAAGACTGTCTAACATAGCGAGACCACATAAACACTGCTTCAGTTGGCCATCTGCCTGACCTTTCGCCAAAACCATTTAAGACAAAATACAGCACACTGGCTATTCCTGCCCTGTAGAATGTTCACAGCAATTACGATTTTTCTACACCATTTCCTTTTTGAGTTAGGAATAATTTGCAAATAATGTGATTATTATATATCTCACCACACGGAAAATGGCAATAATGTTAATGATCTCGAGATATATGCGATCAAAGTCTAAAGTTGTCCGAAAACGTGCTGTTGATGTTGGGTAGGTCGAAATCAGCAAACACAATTTTGTGGTTAGTGAACCAAAGTCCACCAATTTTTCTGCATTTAACATGGAATCGACAGTAGTTGAAAACGCCGTTTACCGCTTGTTGATATCTTTATTCTTTCCAGAGATATTCGTGGTCAAACTCGAAAGTTGTCCAAAAATGCACGCACTGTCGATTTTGGGTAGGTTGAAATGAGCAAACACAACTTCGTGGTTAGTGGACCAACGTTCATCACATTTTTTTTGTTTAACGCTAAAGAGACATTAGTTTATAACGCCGTTTACCGCTTCTTGATATCTCCATCCATTCCACAGATATTGGCACTCAAAGTTGAAAGTTGTTCTAAATCGTGCCAAATTTTGGACGATTTTTTGCTTTCTCAAATTTGAAAGGGGCAGTGCCCCCCAAAAGTTGTACATGGGTTAACACTCCGACCTAGTGGCACATCACGTGGTAAAATTTTGTGAGGCTGCTCCCCTTAGCTTCAAAGTTATAGTGGCTTATACACTACATTTCAAGCCAATTTTTGACCCCAATTGAGAAAAGTTGTTGGTAAAACCCCCATCTCCTGAGGGGTGTGGGCTAGCAAGACTTGGCCATTCTGTGGTGCATGAAAAATTTTGGGGCGCAGCAGCCCTCGGGGGCTAAAATATGTTCTTCCGAAAAAGACGATTTGGTGGGTAAACATTAGCCGCAAGAATGCTGTGAAAAGTGGACCAGTTCACCTGACTTTTTTCATCTAACGCGGGAGGAAACGATAATTTAGTTTTCCTTTTTTGAATATTCCAATCCGTTCCGGAGATATTCGCACTTAAAGTGGGAAGGGGCCCGAAATCGGGCCAAATTTAGCGTATTTTCGCCCCCAAAATTTTTTTGGGGACAGGCCCCCAAATTTTTGGACCGGCATTTGTAAACTGAACATGCTTCCGACGATGTGGCAAAATTTCGCGGAGATTGGCCCACGGACCTCGGATATCTCGCGATGAAAAAACAAAGAATAAACTGCAGTAAAACATAAGGCCTTCCCGAACTATCGTTCCAAGCGGCCTGATAACAAAAAAAACCTGGAATATTGTGCAGAGATTGGCGGTCACTTGTTTCAAGTGACACTCAGCAGCTTTATGACTCTGCTCACTGTAGTACTGCTCTTCAGCCGAGTAATATCTAACAACAAAAAAAATTATAAAAGCAGAACAAAAAGATTTAGAATCCAAAAACACTTAACAATTTACATAATCAAACTAAACCAAATGCAGTATCAAAACAGTCTTGCTGCATATTAGTTAAATAAAAATGAAAAGCTTGTATTGAGACTTTTTAGCAGTCGTTCAAATGTTGCTGTTTCTGCCTAAAGACACAGAGCACTGACCACATTAAAAATTAGTTTGTAGCAATAGGCCTAGGCCTGGTTAAACTAAATAATGATAGTGCGCTGTGTAAGTGTTACATATCAGTTCTTACTGACCCGCTTGAAATGTGAAGCAGACGCGATAATTTTCCGTTGAATTACAGCAATTTATTTTGGCTTCCGTTTTTTCCCGGACACAGTAAACAACATAAATGATGTGCGATGCAATGAACCTGGTAGCATGAAAGTCAACGTTGCCGCTAAAGAACCACGTGAGCCACGACTCGTTGCTACTTGTGTTGGCAGACTGCAGAGACTCGGCGACATTCTGCGATGCATCCAAAATGGACTGTAATAGCTGCATCACCTGGCAAACAACAGTGTCACGACCGGCTTAATCATACGCATAACAATTACTCACACAAGTGGTGTACTTACAGGGGGGGTACAGGATATGTTCCCCTTCCTCAGCATTGACATTTTTGCTTACTGAAACATTAGAATTTTTGTGTAGGTTTATAAAAAAAGTTTCAACTTCAAACCCCAGATCGGGACCTGCTGTCCCCTTTATTTAAATTCGAAATGTGCCATTGCTTTACACCACCACTACTGTTTTCAGTCACAGTCTCAATAGTCTGTAATTCTGTGCCGATAGCTGCGCCAAAACGTATAATATTGTGAAAGAATTGTCTGACACAAAAACTGAAAGTGATAATCAATCTCTATGCCCATTTACAAACTGACTGCAGCAGTGATGTGTAGATCTATTTAATGAGAGATCAGTTCTACTTTGGTCGCCATTACTGGTTTGTTCTATTTGCCATAATTCAAAACCTGTCTTTCAAAAGTTTGCTACATCTTGACAGGCCTATGTACCATCTCTTGGCACCATAGCCAAATGCTAGTTAAATTTTAGCTTTCAGACAAACTAAGAGACGTTTTCACTTGCATACTTCTAAATGTATCCTGCGCTGGCATTGTTAAAGTTGCATTTGTCAACTTTACATTAAACGAATATATGATGATGACATGAATGGAGATAACGAGAATCGATTCTTAAACTAAACGATTCGAGTGTCTTCGAAAACTCATTAACTAATACCAGCAGAAGTACGTGCAAACCGTTCTCTCGGTGGCAATGCTGAACAGCGGTCGGTAGTGATATCTCGGCCCTTCAAGCTCCACGAACTGTGTGGTCAAGTTGGCCGCTAGACTGCCGATGGGGCGACAGCCAAATGGAGGAGTGGGCGGTGAATGACGCAGCACTGGATAGCTGCCGATATGATCAGTGGTTGTAATGTCCTCAATTGAACTCTCAACTAAACACAACATTCATGTATACCTCGGACTCTTATCAGTAACAATAAGGGTTAGAGTTAGACTTAGAGTAAGTGAGGTTTGACGTCTCACCCGACACAGTATAGGTCATTTCACGGACGGCTTTTTCAGGCAATGCACACACATATACAGAATAATGGAATAATAAGTTTAACCTTTACAGAAAAACCTGATATGAAATATAAAATACAGAAACAAACTAAATCTAAAATTGTACATTTTATTTTTCACTTATTTATTCGAAAAATTCGAAAAAAAATTACAATGGCGCCTATGGGGAAAATTTAAAAATTCTTTAAACTGTCATAACTTCCGTTGTGTGCAAGATAGATTCGTAATTTTTGGTTGTAGGGTATGGTTTTCAAGAATGGCCTAATTAACGGTGACATTTATATTTACCCCCGACCGACGCCCGTTGCCATGGCAAAGAAATTTGGAACAAAATTGGCTATAACTTGGCTTGTGTGAGAGATATCTGCGCCTACAGGGTGGTTTTCGGAAATGGACCATCGAATGCTGCCAATCGCATTTACCAGTTTAAAACTGTATGTAAGGACGATGTGATGATATCAGTCCTCTAAAACAGCAAAAATCATTTGGGTAACCTTAGATGAAGCTATGCATGTGGCGTCCTTACAAGCTGACTTTAGTTGGTAATCACTAACATAGTCTAAAGCCTTCTTCATTTGACGTTATTTGTCGTATTAGCCCTACTTGCCCAGTGGTTACCGATTTGACCTGTATAGGATGGGCGTATAAAACAGAGTCCATTGTGGGGAGTGAATGGACGTTTTCTCCCATTAGTACACTGTAAGGGAGCGTTGTTCGCTTATCTTTGCACGAAATACCACTACTCTTGCCCAAAATGTGCACCGTAAAACAACAGATATAAGCGTATAGGCCTAATATAGGCTTAACTAATGTAAAAGTCTGCGTAATGACGATATGGTGATCTCATATAGCTGCTTTCACTTTGGACCAAAATACTATAGGCCTGCTGCATCGGATGGTCATTGCCATAATAGGCTACT
>Ga0056128_1008318_pt1 | contig 13081 bp, 12 predicted proteins | sample WorMetLIZISLAND2_FD_71113 | JGI IMG/M metagenome (GOLD analysis project Ga0056128, IMG submission 71113) | Marine gutless worms symbiont microbial communities from Max Planck institute for Marine Microbiology, Germany - Olavius geniculatus... ...
TTTCCTTCCCCTTTGCCCCTGCCCTCCCTTTTCCTTCCCTTATTATCCCTCCTCTTACTTTCTATGTCATCTATTTTTCCCCCTTTCTTTTCTTAAAAGTAGGACCCCTAAAATCCAGCTAAGGAGTCTGGGGAGCGCTGTTATCTTTCCCAACTGGGTCTGGGGTGGAGTAATAGCCAAAATCAAATTTGGTGCATTTTAGCTTTAAAAGGTGATATCTGGTGGCAACAATTTTAATTATTTTCCCAAGGATAAACTGATAAAATTGGCAACTTTAATGCAGTTCAAACGTATGCTTGTCTTGCGGGCCCCCTTGTCTACGCCACTGGAGTCAGACTGGGTGCATACGTTGTCGGTGGTGTTGATGAGGTGTGGATATTGATCGACGAGAAATTTGACGATTTCAACGTTACCGTACAGCACGGCGATGTGCAGCAGAGTGCGACCGGCCTTGTCGCGAGCTGATCACATCACATCATCATCGTCATCATCCAGGGGCAGCAATGTGGGGAACGACATCTTCCCCAATTTTCCAGGAAGGGGGTTCAGTAGTATGGCAAGCTGCATGACGGGTATAACCGCGTTTAGAACTTTTCAGATGTAGCCCCTTAAATATGTTCACTCTTTTTCTCTGTTTACAATAATTGATCGTAATTTTGTTTAACAATAGTCTTTGTAGCCGACAAATAACGGATTTCAATTATTTGCCGTGTGTTGTAATAAGTTTTATGCATTTTGTGCATACTTTAGTACTGTTGTCAAAACAAAACGCTAAGCTTGCAAAATTTTACATTGCGCTACGTAGTTCCATGTGTTCACCTTCTTTCTGGAATTACATGTCTTTTGTCAGCATCATTATGAGTAGCAGCTTAGTGCAGTGACAATGCATGTGTCTCGATCAACAAAGTTACTCTATGCCGGGCCCGGTTAGTGCCAGAATGGGTAGCGGTCTGCCGACACCCGACAGGTAAACCATCTCGGCGGGTAACCAATCTTCTACCCTCTATAAAGTGGTAAAATTACTGTCAGCTTTCGGGCTGAGATTTAATAAATAGTGAAAGTGAATGTGCGTTTTACATTTATCAGCTCGCAAGGCCCCCGGACATTTTCGCGGGGCCCCTTCGGGGAAAACATTTTTTTTCAAAATGCTGCATTCTGGTGTAGTTTATATTTCTGAGTGACGGCGGGGCTCCCCAAACGTCGCGGGGCCTGGGGTAGCTTACCCTTACCCCTCCCTCTCGATGGGCCTAACAGGCAGGTAAACCATCTCGGTATGTAACCAGCCGCCTAGGTCAACTCAGTCTTTCATCCCTCCGGGATAGGTAAATCGAATACTAGTCTACTTGGCTGGGGTTAAGATGGGGCGCGTTTACCTGTGTCGGGTGACAGGTAAACACTGTGATCTCATACGACAAGTGACGCTCCGTAGCTCTGATATGGGCTTCGCATTAAGAGCTAAATCATTTAACCTTTTAACATTTCACTCTAAATAGTGAGACAGCTAGACAAAAAATGTAAAACGAAAATGTAAAAAAAATGTAAAATATGCAGAAAAAAATGATAGTTATAATCAGTGTATAAAATCTGTTTTTGCCACAGGCTAATGTTGACAATAGAGCAGTATTATTACAGACCCCAGACGCAGCGTTTCTCGCCGGAATTACGTGACACAAGCGACAAATCGCCGTCCTTGGCGGCCTGCTGCAACGACTCAATCACGTCCTGCAGCATCACAAACAACAAAATCCTAATACCCCGTTTACATGATGAAGCGAACATCATGCAATCATCGAGCAAACATCGACGAAACGTCAAGCAAACATCAAGCAAATTTCAAGCACTTAGAGCACACGTCATGCACGTGTATTATGAATACATTTGCTTGATGGTTGCTTGATGTTTGCTTGATGTTTGCTTTATCGTGTAAACGGGATATAATGTAAACAAGCTATAGCCAGAATTTTTGTTCAGAAAAAAAGTTGACTTTCTCCTCCCTTAATCCCTTCCCCTTTCCCTTTTCCCCTTTTTTTCTTTCCCTCCCTTTATTTCCTTTTCTTTCTTTTTCCCCTTCCCTTTCCTTAGAAGTAGAACTCCTCATATCCAGCTAGGAGGTCTGGAAAAGTGCTCTGAGTTTCCCAGTGGGGCCTGGGACCGAAGCCCCAGCCAAGATCGAATTTGGTGCATTTTAGCCTTGAAATATAACATCCGGTAACAACACTTTTAATTTTTTCCTCAGCATCAACTGACCAAATTTAATGCATGCAGTTTAAACAATAAAAACAAACAAGGGGACAGAACCAGTTGAAGCGGAGGCACAAATAACCTAAGAGCAAAGCAAGCAAATAATATTTTGAACTGTTGAACGGAGAAATGTCACATTGAATTTAAACAGTCTTAACATTTCGAGGGGGCTGAACCCGCTAACATCTCTTCCCCCCTTAATACGGCGCTGAATATAAACCGTAATGTTTCAGACGAAAGGGGCCACTTTTATTTTTTATAACTTTAACAAATGTGAAACAGTCTCTAAGATTTTTGTTTGCTTTTACGTTCACCGATAAACTGTAGAACCTAATAAAAAACTAAAAGGTGCACAGCAAATCAAAGTAAGTTAAGTTCGGTCCTAAATCCACGTCCTAGCGTGCGCAACCTACCTTGTACTTATCGACTTCGTGGAGGAAGCGGACGACGTGTGAAAGTTGCTTGATTTCGGCGATCTCGACGGCCGTCTTGTGTCGCTTCGTGCCGCGTATGTCGAGTATGTGATCGTACGAGTTGATGAGCAGGTTCTCGATGCGATACAACTGATCATTGACCACCATATCAAGCACGTGATTGTCGATCAACTCAGCCAGCTCGGCGCCGTCAGGCAACTGTCCAGTCAAACAGGCGCAACCAACAAATTGTCTTGTAATACCAGTCAATGTTAAAAATATAAAAAAAAACTGTCACTGCCTGTTAGAGCCTAGTGATAACCTATCTTTCATCAGTTTTGAAACAGTCTAAGTTCACGTCCATACAACAAAACCGACCAGACGTAGTCCTGTTGTGAATTTGACTGCATGGTTCAACTGATAGCACATTTAATTACCAAAGGTTGTTTTTTCCTTTGTTGCTTTTTTATCATATTCTCATTTTCCGTCACTTGTGACAAGACTGTCGAGTTATGGAAATGACTCTACTTGCTGAATATGTTTGCTACTGATAATCGAGAACTTAGGTGAAACGTTTGCTTTGAAAATCATCACGTTAAAATAACTGCTCCATAGTATCCACCCGGACAACCATCTCATCCACCAGTGTATCTTGCAACATCTGCAACTTACCTTCAAAGTCTGGCAGCAGTGTAGTGTCCTCCGCATAACTCAAATTATTCAGCTTCCCTCACAAATATTCTTTCCCGATAGCGTAGTTAAGTTTGGTCATCCTCGGCTCAAAGCATGTTTGGTCAAAACAGAAATTTACACCAATTTGATGGGAAATGAATTCATTGTACCCTGTGAATCGTGATGTAGTCTCTGGCAGTGCTGCCTTCAAAGTCACGTGCGCTGACGTCGACACCACGTGACAACAAGGTGGCTATGACGTCATTCTTGGCGTCGAGGCGTCGCTTAGCAACGGCAGCATGGAGCAGAGTCATACCCAGCTGATTGCGCAGACAGACGTCGGCGTGCTGGGCAACGACCAAAGCGTTGTAGTTGCTGACATGATCGCACAGAGACCAGAACGCCGTAGGACCGCTCGGTGGACTTTCTACAGCACATGTACAGTAACAGTACGAGTAGTAGTAGTAGTAGTAGTAGTAATAGTAGTGCAACAACAACAAAAACAACAACAACAACAACAACAACAGCTACATACACGACCAACCGCCAAGGTCAACTCAGCCTTCTATGTCTCCGTGGTAAGAAAATTGTGTACCGGCCTGTCCGGCTGGATTTAAAGCAGAGTGTGTTCAACTGTGCTGGATGGCGGGTAACACTGTGTAATCCCATATAGCAGGTGACATTCTGTAGCCATACGCATCCTATAATTTTCTAACTTTTACTACCTGGTACTACGAAAAAACAGCGCTGCCAACAGACCGTCGTGGTATCTGGCGAGATCGGCGCCGAAGTTGAGCAGAAAGTCGACAACTTCCGGCGTACATAACTCCAGGGCACTGACGATAATTGGACGTCGAATGAACTCCGCGTGACGATCATCAGTGTAGCCCACCAGGTAAGACTCGTCCGTAGTATTCACTTTCTTATCACCTGAACGACAACGACAACAACGACAACTACTACTATCATTATCATAGGTTTACTATTTGTACTACACTGTGTCTCAAAAAAGCATCACCGACATTTTCGACAGTAACTGGAAAACCAATTAACAGATTTTGATAATTTTTGGTACGAATATTCCTAACACAACTTGCCATCAAACGATTATTCAGTTTTCCACCTCACCCAACGTCTGTTTCTGCACTACCTGGGGAAAGCACAACCAGCGAAATATCACTTTTTATCCAATGCGATACGGTTGTTTAATTAACATAACGCGTAAAAATGCATTTTGTTCACATTTCTGACACTGTGGCTGACATTTCATTCAGTTGTTTATTTTTTAACTACATACAGTAAAATTGCTTAAAGCGTTGCCCACTATGCGAACACAGGCAAGGAGACGCTTTCTCCATTCATTGACAACAGTATCGATAATGTTCTGTTCCAGACCAATCCAGGCTCTACCAGTCGCTTCTTGACTTTACAAACATTCCTAAACTTCATCTGGTAAACACACTGCTGCATGACAGTCAAACCTTGTAATAGACTGACAGTTGGGGCCTACAAATTAAAATAGATGGAATTTATCGACGTTTTTTTATTCATTTTGAACACGTATTATATGCTGGTCTGCTTTGCCCAGGTAGTGCAAAAGCAGACGTTGGGTGAGGTAAAAAAACTAAAACACATTCAATAGTCAGTTGTGTCAAAAATATTTTTGTCAAAAATCATCAAAATCTGATAATCTTTATTTAAGTTACGATCGATAACGTCCGAGTTTTATTCCAGGTTTTTTGGTCATTTCAACACATATTTCGCTTGATCTGGTTTCCCTAGGTAGTGCAAAAGCATACATTGGGTGAGGTGGAAAACTGAACAATCATTGGATGGGAAGTTGTGTCAAAAATATTTGTACTAAAAAGTATCAAAATCTGATGATAGGTTTTCAAGTTACAGTCAAAAATGTCGAGGATGCTTTTTTGAGACAGTGTATACTACTAATACTACTACTACTTCCATCACCGTTGCTACTGCTACAGATGTCAACGATTTTTAGGGTCCACAGTTTTCCGCGGGCGCGGAATTTTGTGCCAAGCCGCGGAATTTTTCCTTTGTCGCAGAATTGTGATATTTCCGCGGAATTTCGCGGATTTTGCCGAAGTTAAAAATTCACCAGCGACTAGTACGATTTTTGACTTGATGACGTATTATTATCACGAAAAAAATCAAACCGAACTGCTAAAAGTTGTGGGCCCTAGTTATTATAACTATTGTAAAATCGTAAATAAACGCATTGCAACTTGACAGATTGCATTTTTAAAACAACAAAGATAGGTACTTTTCCTTGTACATTGTTTAAATAACTCAGCACAATGTCACTATGAGATCCGGCCCTTCAGAAACAAAAGTTTTTGAACAGGGTAGAGCTCATTTTATTTACACATGGAAAGGCGTGGTAAGCCGAGAAATTTTGCATAATTCTTCGCGGAAAACTGTGGGCCCTAGCGCCGAATAAGCTCTGCGTGACGATCAAAACGACAACAAGCATTTCTGGCTTGAAGCAGTCTGACAACAGACTGAGACATCGTTAAATAAGTAAATCATCCGTAGCATGCTCATACTGCTTAAAGACAAATACAGGAACTTGTTTCTGATGTGAGTAGGCCTAAGTAAATAAATAAGTAATCCTTTTGTTTTTTAATGGTTACATGCCATTGGCAATAAACTGAAAATTACAGCACAGAAACTGCAGGTTGACTAATGAGAAAGAAACGAAAAACAAAAACCCTAAACTAATTACAAAAAGGGTTACGCTCTACAGAGTTGCCGCAGTTGCCGGCGATTAAAAAGGAACCGAAAAAATACAGCGAATGAGCAAAACAAAAAGTCTATGGACCTCCTCCACCGATTGCAAGTGTTTCGACCATGCGAGCCAGGTCGCAGGCGAACGTTGCGCAGACGAACTCGTTGATCTGTTCGTTGACTTCCAGCATGTGGACGATGTCTTTGTGACCGAATGCACGCGCGACGTCCAGCAGACGTCGGTCAGCTTTGACACAGTTGATCCGCGCCCACGACTTCACCCAACGTTCGACCTTCTTCGAGTCGCTGTTCTCCACTGCATCAAATCAAATCAACCGATTTATGACGCCAAAGGCAGCACACTACATAAAAAATACACATAAAATCATAGAAATGCAATGCAAAAACTAAAACCCGATCTAAGCAACAAACGAATTCCAGATGGTCAGTTGTATATCTGTAACGGACTCTCTACCAGGTAGTGTTCCATATTTACGTCAACAAGGGCAAAGCGACCAAGCATCAAACATGGCAAAGAATACGGTATCAGATTATCACTAGTGAACATTTTTTTACAGAAAAGTAGTTTAATTTGATCATTGGCATGTTGGAGCAAAAATACTGTAATACCCCGTTTACACGATAAAGCAAACATGAAGCAAACTTTGAGCACACGTCGTGCATGTGTATTTTGAATGCGTTTGCTTTATCTTTGCTTCGTATTTGATTCATGTTTGCTTTATCGTGTAAACGGGGTATAATGGTTTAACGTTGCTTCTTTATGAAGCTTTTTAATACAAATAATATGGAAATCATAAAGGCTTGTCAAAGTTATTTCTCGTTTAAATTACCTAGTGTCCTCATTCCGACACGAGTAAACAAATTCACGGCCAGAACTGGGGCGATTTGAGATTTTTCAGGCTTCCCTGTTCGATTGCTGTCTTTATAGGCCTAGTTGGTTGCTCAACATGACAGTTCTCTGAGTCTAGCTCTATATTGTTTTTTTTGTTTGTTTGGTTTTTTTGTCTACCAATGTTTGCTTGGTGAAATAAAGATTATCATATTATTACATCGCATCGTCAGGAAAAAAAATTTGTAATACACGAGTGCCCGTGTCAAAGATTTCACGCATGTTTAGCTAAGTTCCCTGCGAACAGATTCAATCCAAAGTTTCAACGTCTGCATGTGGGGTCGTGTCGCCGAATAATCATTTGCGACAATGTGCTATTCGTTCTCTGTTTTTATTGTTTTGTGGACCTTATTGTCTAAAATAAATTTATTTAAAAACAGATAAATGGTTGAAACGTTTAAACAGTTTGAAAGACATTGTGGATAATTTTTTTCCTAAAATAGTAAAACAGTTTAATATAAAACACGGCAAGTTATGTTTTTGTCTGCTGTCATTTTTGTTCAGTTACTACAGCTTTGTATGTACTTTATTGCTAACAGATTTGTGCCCACATTCTCCCAAAAAATTATCTTAGAAACAACCTAAGAAAAAATGCACATTTTGCAAATTTATTTCAATTTTACTTCTAAAAATCGCAGAAAGATCTTAGAAGAATTATTAGTAGGCCTACAGTTCAAAAAATGTGCTTCGTGATTTTTACCTGCAACCCAAAGCCCGGGCAAGTCCACGATGCGATAACGGCTAGAAAAAGACAGTTTGCCGCGATCTGAGTAAACCTCTTCGTTGACTGTTCTGCCGCTGTAATCGCTCAATGATGCATCACAACCTGTGCAAACAACATAGACACTCCTGTTAACTGTTAAACTACTGCCTCCATCGAATTACCTCTGTCTCTGTATCTTACTGTTTCTGTCCGATTGATTACTTCGTACTAGAGATGTTATGATAAATTTCTGTGATCCGAAAATCGTGATCTGGTTTGGGTGTCGATTTGGATCGAATTTCTCATTTCGTGACTTTTTAAAAGTTCTGTATTTAAAAAGTGCTTTATCAAGTCAGTTTCGTTTGCCAGGTAAAAGCATCAGTGCCAACCGTTTTAGTTTAATGTTAATAATTTTAATATTATAGGCGTATTTTTAAACGCCTGGAAAAAAACCAAAGATGTCCCAAAAATTAGTTAGGCCTATACCAAGCGGATGAACTGGCCATCAATTCGGACAGTCAACTGAAACAAAAGCTGCGTTATTAATGCCTAACATGTTAGGCATTGTTCATAGATAAGTATATTATAAGTACTATAATTAGAAGCTTTATGCTGAAACACGAAAAACAAATTTACTAGTATATTGCCTCAGTACAGCAAAACAAAACTCTTTCGAATTTTCCGTTTGCCGTGCCGTCAGCAGAAATTAAAACTAGTAGCTAAAAGTATTAAAACAATTAAAAGTCTTATTGTCATTAGCATATTTAAATGTTAAACCATCTAAAACGCAGCTAAAACTGTCGTGCAACAAAACAGAATTGAAACGAAAAAACAGAACTGAAATACGCTGGAACAAAAATCCCTCATCCCTCGAACGAGCTGAAATCTTCCGCCCAAGTTCGGCAAAAAACTGTCTTGCTGACTCGTGCATTAAGTGACCAATGCAGTGATTCCACCGCGATGTGTATTTAATGCTTTAATGTGGTCAAGCAGTTATAATTTCCAACTTCTGACGTACCTATTCGTAGCAGGTGCGTGACCAGTGATTGGTCGATATTGCCCGCGTTATCCATGGATACAATGGCAGCGAGCACGAGCGCCGTACGACCCCTCGAATCGCGCGCGTTCACATCCACTCCTGACAACGCCAGACGATACATAGCTCGGATGAGCAGACGGGCTCTTTCCTCGTGACCGGCCGCTATCAGTCGCCCGTACATAAACACAACCAGGTGTAGATATGTCCAACCGTCCTCGTCTTGTGCTGGCTCTGTCTGCATCTCTTCTTCTTTTTCCTCCTCTTCCCCCTCCTCCTCTTCTTCTTTCTCTTCCTCTTCTTCCTCGTGCTTCACAGAAAAAAAAACCGAAAGAAGGTATAAAGCATAGGTGTAAAAAACGTTGCAGATTTTTTTAAATTGAATAAAAAAACGTTAGCCCTAACTTGTTCAACCTTTTGCCTAATGCCTAATGCTGTACGTGCAGTATATCTGGAACTAAAGAGATGGAAAACTTCATTCAATTTTGCTTCAACCCTGTGGTTTATAAGACCAAGTGTCACCAGACTAACTAAGTAAACAACCACTAGTTTCAAAAGTGCTTCTCAAAGTTATTGGTGAAATTTTAATTTAAATAAAAAAACGTTGAAAAAATAAAAAAAACGTTGAAAAACGTACAAATGACAAAAATAAAGAACGTAAAAACGTTAATTTTTTTACATTTATGATAAAAATAAGTAAAACTTCAATTTGTGTAGCGCATCATAGCCAAAACAGCCCCCAATGCGCTGCTCGCATCAGTACTCTGAAAAAATATCTGCAGAGTAATCGTGCAAAAAAGAAAGGAGCAAACGAATGTCTTGGCAGTGAGTTTCACATAATCGGGGACACCGGAAACAGAAAAGACCAGACGCCCATAAGAACTTAGCCGGCAGGACGATATGCTAGCAGCTGATGACTGGCTGCATCGAAACGTATAGGCTGCCTTGAGGCAAATAAATAAGAGAACTTAACAGTTATACCCCCTTTACACAAAGAAGCATATGAAGCATACATGAAGCACACACGAAGCTTACGAGTACACGCGTATATAATATACACCGTTATCAAGCTAGTTCTAAAATGCACGACGTGTCCTCTAAGCTTGCTCTAGATGTGCTTTATGTGGGCTTCATGTGTGCTTCTAGTAACAAACATGTTTGATATTAGAAGCATACATGAAGCACACAGAGCCGGCCAAAAAGCCCCCATATTCCCCGGCCGGAGGGGGCCTCACGTATGCTCAGGGGCCTCATGCTAGGTGTAAAATTTTTTTCTAGTTTAAAAAAATATATTCAAAATAGAAAATGAATAAACATGTGGAAAGTTTACCAAAAGTGGACAAGTCTATTACTTTTCATTACTGTACAGTCATCTGTGACGTATTGCGGCCTATAGACGTCATTTTTTGAAAAGACAACATAAACTGTATCTGATTTTTTGCGTTTCAATTTTTTTTAAAATAGGCATATTTGCGACTTTCAGATTTCAGTGAACGTCCAAAAGCCAAAAGTCTGTCAGCTTCAGGGGGCTTCGTCTTTTGACCCCCTGACCAGGGGCTCTGCCCCTAGACTCCGCTGGGGCTCCGCCCCCACACCGCCTATTATAGGGGCCTCACACTTGTATTTGGAGGGGGGCTCCAACTCTCTAACGCCGGCACTGCTTAGAGCAACCTTAAGGCAAACTTAGAGCACACGTCGTGCACTCTTAGAGCTGGATTGATAACGGTGTATTATATTGCAAACATTCACAAAGCCGCTACGTATGCTTCATGTGTGCTTCATGTATGTTTCCTCGTGTAAACGGGGTATTAGCCACAATGCGTCGCGACTTTTAACGCCCAAACAACAGTGCGTGTGCCGCACGATACTAAGAAGCAGTAGGCCTACCGTATAAGCGCTCAGAGGCCTCAAACTTCCGCCCGAGAACAGTGAGTGCTGGCAGCAGGCCGATATAACGAATCTAATAATAGCCCCTTGGCATTTGCCCTCACCTCTACAAATATTTCATCTAAAAAAATTCCCGTATTTGCATCCAGATTGGCAGCCTTGGATCCGAATCCTGGTATGGATCGCCACCAAAATCTCAGTGGCTGGCCTTCCAAAAAGGCGTTTATTGTCTTCTCCAAAGTCTTATATTATGAATAAAAATTTAAAATCGCGTGCTATGCTTGAATTAAGCACATAACAACAAAAAGCGTTAAGCATCAAAATTAGGACGTAAAGTATGATAGTTGTAATAAACTTATAAACGTTTTTGTATCTATTTTTGTAAACCGCATTTTAACGTTTTTTTCCAACATTATCGTAACGTTTGTTATACCCATGGAGCGTACCTCTTCCATGGTCGTAGCCGAGGGCTTGCCGCGTAAGGTGACGTTGACAGCACCAGGAACGTTAAACAGCTCAAGCGCTTGGTTTAAACTGTCGTCACTAGCTTCAAGAATCAACTGACGGAACTCCGACGACTCAAACGCCGTCTCAACCTCCTGCATCTTAGCTGGAAAGTGCAAACGGACAGTATTTCAGATGATTTTTTATTAGATTTTCAGCATTATTTTCAGTTTCAGACGTTTCGATCAAATCGTTTTTTTCTCTTCTTGCATCAAATTGCATTAGCTATAAGTAATTAAAGTTATCAACTTTTGTTTGGATGGTATAATGTCTTGCAAATTTGCAAAATGTTTTGCAGCATTTTCGCTGTGCGACGGATGGGTCATGTTCTCTGTCGGTGAGCTACTAGAAAACGAAAAGGCAAAAACCAATATTAGTGTAAACGTTCCCAAGCTTAAAAATAACCAGTATGCCGGTTTTAGGCAAAGGTCAGTAAAGTTAGGGTTAGCGTTAGCGTTGCGCAATACAGCGTATAGACGGCCGCACTAAATGTCGGCAAGGAGACGACGTATTTTTCTAGCTTTGCAATCTAATCACGACTTTAATCACTGACAGTAAGGCGGACAGTGCACAACTAAATCAGAAGTGAAAACTTTTTCTTAAGATGGTCCAGTTGCATGAAACCAATTTCCCGTTGAACTCAGATCTGTCACTAACGCTGCAACTTCAAAAGAAATATTTTAAGACATTCGACCGCTACTTTGATCTTTATACTGCACGAGAGTTAGTTTCTAGCTGTGTATCTGCGCATGATGAGTATGCGATAATGCTGATGATGACGGTGACTGACCGAGGTAGGCGTCTACGCCAACATCAGCTCCAGCCTCGACGAGGATTCTTACGACAGGACCGGTGCACGGACCGATCTCACTCAGAGCTACCAGCAACGGCTTCGGGATGTCAAACGACTCGTCTTCTTGCGTCAGATCAACCATACCTATACCCTCATAGATATACACAGCGTCAGTTTGTTATAACTATAAAAATAACTAGGAATTTGGGGTCCAACGTGAGTCCGCCCGGCGCCGTAAGTCCGATTGGGAGAAAATTTAGGGGATTGAAATTCCCTCGGTAGCAAAGTCACATGACACAAACTCCAATGCAATGAAACTTTGCCAAAAATATATCGCAAATAACTTAAGAACCGATTGAGATATCAATCAGATATGATTCAGCAAAAAATTGGTGAACTTAAGTCAACTAACAAAAAAGTTACAAACACGGATGTTAACCTACCCCAAGTCGACAATGCGCGTTCTGCGTATGCTAATGCATTTGAGTTCGGGCACGTGACTTTGCTACTTAGGGAATTTCACCTCCCCCCTAAATTTTCCCACAAATCAAACTGAGGGCGCCGGTCGGACTCAGGTTGGGCTTTGCCCCAAATTTCTAGTGTTTTTTGCTGAACCCAGCAGAGATTGATGTTGATCCAATTTGTTTCCGATTTTTGATATATCGATCGTTTCTTAAGTTATTCGCGGTCAAAGAATATTCGACTTCTTGGCTCTCCCAAATTTCTGGGGTGCAGGCCCCCAAAATTTGTACACAAATGATTATGCCCATCTTATGGCCCGTCATGTGGCAGTTTCATGGGAGTACTCCCTTTACCCCAAAAGTAACAAAAGCGAATAATAAGTCGATTTTAAGCCAATTTTTGACCCCCTTTGACAAAAATTGTAAGGGGGACCCCCGTCCTCAGTAGTAAATGCGCTAGCAAAACTTGGCCATTCTCTAGCGCGTGTAAACATTTGTGAGCGCTGCACCCTTTGAGGGCCGAAATATGGTCTTCCGAAAAGGTCGATTTGGGTGGATATGATTCTACCACCAGATTCAGAGGCGGCGCCAGGTTTTCAGAGCTTTCAGAGTTTTCAGAGCAGTGGTTGTCGATTTACCGCTGCTATACCCTCTTCATCCATCCAAAAAAGCTAGGTTTTGCACGAATCTCTTAGATCGTTTTGATAGAGGCT
>Ga0056128_1008319_pt1 | contig 13080 bp, 10 predicted proteins | sample WorMetLIZISLAND2_FD_71113 | JGI IMG/M metagenome (GOLD analysis project Ga0056128, IMG submission 71113) | Marine gutless worms symbiont microbial communities from Max Planck institute for Marine Microbiology, Germany - Olavius geniculatus... ...
CTCACCGAGAATGGTCAGATGACATTGAGCAGTGGTGTGGGGCAACCCTGCAGGAGTTAAGCCACGCTGCCCTAGATAGGCAGCGGTGGGCAGCGATAGTAACAATGGCGTCAGACACCATCGGGCATTGAGCCCACGGTTGTCGATGATGATGATGATGATGAGGTATGCGCTGCAGCGCTGATGATGCGTCACCATGGTGACGACGTCTATATGACGTCACAGCTCTGCTGCGACTTGAAAAGTGTGGCTGCCAAATTTTTGAAAAAAGTGAAATTTTCTGACAGTTACGACACTAGTGACATTTTACCTAGCCCATGTTCAAGCCACGTACGACACAAAAAAAATGTTGCCGACGTACGTCGTGCCGTTCCAAAGTTATTGGCGATGATAACTTTCAAATATGGTATAGATAACTGTAGCTCTTTCTTGAAATAATCGTTGAACGGTTGACTTGAAAATGACGGCCGCTGTCGTACCATATCCTACCGGGAACTTACACAGAGTACTTTTGACATTGTGTATTTTTGACTAAGTTGTGTCGCTTTTATCAGGGAGGCAACAGATCAACGTCGTTTCTGCTGCTGCGCAAACAAGTGGAGAAATACGTCAACGATGCGAGAAACAAGCGTGACAACATTGTCTGCAAGTGGCTGTGCATAGTCCATGACGACAAACGCTGCTGCACCTGTTGCCCGGGCCTGCACAGCAACGAGGCAAACCGTTTTGCAGCCGTTTAAAATACTAAAAATAGGAGTGCACCGAATCCAAAATGTCCGGATCCAAGTCCGTTTCACAGATGCGGGATCCGGCCGGATTTGGATCTAAGCCCGATCCACAAAACCACCGGATGTTCGGCCGAATTCGGTGCACTCTTAATTTAAAAGCACTGCTGCATTTTATTGTGGACTTGTTGAACGACAAGTCGTAAGTCGTAGGCCCTGTGCCAAAATGTTGTTGATTTGTTATAAACTTTTAGTTTTTTGGGCCGACCGTTAAGCTGTAAAATTAAAGATCTTTTTTGCTACAAGTTGTTGTTGTCTATCTGTCATCTGTTTTAACGGATATATCGTGGCTAAGCAGTAGGTCTAAAAAACTTTATACACGAATAATTAGTCCTGAGTCATGGCTTTTTGCTCGTAAAATTTGGGCTATGTTTTGTAAGGGAAGCATTTTTAAATTTGGAATTAAATGGAGAGGTAGAAAAATGTGCGTTTTTAACCGAAAACTAGCCTTATGTCGGAGACGGTAAAAGATAGAGCCAAGGTTGCTACATATGACTGATAAAAATTGCATAAATTTAACGCCTCTTCAGATAAAATGAAAATCATCGACCTTAAATGACTTTAAAAGTCAATACGCGCTATTGTGGCTAAACGGTAAATCGTAAAGAGTCGGCGATGTTGCAGTTGGACAGGGCGACGACTAGTTTTTATAGGCTGTCAATAGTAGGCCGGCTAACCATGTCTCTATGTGCAGCGGTTCGGCCGCTATTTTCTAAGCAAGGTTTCAAGTTCAACGGTCACTAAAACCTATTAGTCGCCGTATCTCCGAAACGGTCGGCCTTCTCTAGCAACAACTGGTTTTTTGTATGGACTTGTTGTTCTGTTATTGTTGCGACTTTATCACCGGCAAGCAAAGGTTCGACCACATCGCCAGCACTGTTAGCTCTTATTAAGACAACGCATCCTGCGCACATTGGTCAGCAAATGCCTTAGTCGCACTGCACCGTCGTTAAAGGTTAAAGGTTAAAAGTGGTGATCTAGCTCTTAATGGGAAGCCCATCTCAGTGCTACGAAGCGTTACCTGCCGTATGAGATCACACAGTGTTGCCTGCTACCCGACACAGGTGAACGGAGGGATGGAAGGCTGAGTTGATCTAGGCGGCTGGTTACATACCGAGATGATTTACCTGCCCGCAGGCAGTCACCCATCGCAGTACTAACCCGGCCCGGCGTAGAGTAACTTAGTTGATCGGATGAAACGCGTTACCTCTACTCCAAGCCACCAACCTCACAGACATGTGCATCTCTGTGTTAACAGCGTACAATCTATGAGACCGTCCATAGTCCGCGCCTGCCTGTCTTTTGTGGGTGATAGGTGCACGCTTCCACGTCTGAACGCGAGACAGAAATGGACGTTGAGAGCTCGCTACAACAACAGAGTCAGTATCCCGTGACACCGGACGTTGTACGTCGACTTTTCAGAAAACTCGTCGACAGCGACTACAAATCAGTCTACAAGGGAACAACATGGAAACAGAAGGACAAAGATGAAACATGCTTCTGTAGAAATAGTAAGCTTAGTCACCTTCAGTAATTCAGTTATCTCTCTTACAATGTTTACAAATATTTATTACGTTGATGATACACGTAATTTTAGTATAATGCTTATCTATCTAAATCTCTCTTTTCGAGTCCAAGAACTGCAGAATTAGCTCGATTTTGCTGAATAGAGTAAAAAACACTTAAATCAAGTTTATTTGTTTAGACATGTTGTTGCACATAGTGAACGTAACAGTCGATCAGTGTCTTAGAAAAGATTTAAATTGCCCGACTCTGGTAAAATCGCATTTCAAGCTGTTCCAATGTTCTACAACTCGTACACAAAGAAAATATTTTTTTGGTGTTTCCTAAAACTTAAAAGAATGGCCGCGCGTGTTTGAGGCAAAACTAAAAATGAAAAAAAACTTATTTTTAAACACGTTGATAAAACAGTTCTATAACACACTTTGTGAATGTACTCGTAACCAGTCACCAATGCAGGCCAACTCAGTCTGGCCATCCTATTGCGGGTAAGCGCAAAGAGTACCAGACATAGGCCTAGCTATAAAACGCAAACAGGCATACCGCGCGGGGAGTCTGAAAATGACGAACATGAAAAGGCAGACCATCGAAATGTCTAGGCATGAAATTGACGGACATGAAATTGACGGATATGCAAATGCAAGACATGTTTCAAGCGGCTGAATAGGCCTAGATTGAGTAGACTTCGATTTATCATTGTTCACCTGTAGCTAATTTCAAGTTGACGTTTCTGTAATATTTTATAGGCCTACATTTTATTTTTCAACATATTAGGCCTATACATAGGCCTATGCATATTATACAACTTACTTTGCAGTTTTGACTTGTGTTCTGCAGTTGTTTCAAAAAAATTGAACACTGCATTGTAATGTAATCTATTTTCAAACGATATATATCTTGTCCTTCAATTTCATATTCGTTAATTTTATGCTTGGACACTTGGTCCGTCAATTTCATGTTCGTCATTCTCAGTCAACCCACCGCGCGATGCACGAGCACCATGTATGTCATCTTATATTCATATATTCGTTTAATGTAAAGTTGACAGGCGCAACTTTAAACAACGCAAACACAAGATACATAACTAGAAAGCAGTCATAGCCCGCAGGTACCTCCACCAAGGCAAAGCTATTCGCCAGGTGGCGTCACCATCTTCGGTTTTGCAGCGGTTCGCTTATGCCCCCTTTAACGCAATGGTAACGAAAAATTCAAAGTGATCTAGAATCCATGATTTCTGCCGGATCATCCCCAAAATTAAATCACTAGTAGTCTGTGCCATGCTCGACACACCCTCAAAATTTCAGAAAGATCCGTCCATAACTTTCCGAGTTATCTTGCTAATACACAGACAAACAGGCGGAAAACGTCTCATAGTTTGTCCAAAAGCTAAAAACGACTTTAACAAAACTTACTTTCAAAGACTATCGTTACAGACAGAACAAATGGGTGGATTTATGGTTAAAAACACTAAAACAGACAAATAATTCAAGTATCTTAATAGGTTTGTTAGTTAATAACTGTAAATTAAAAGAAAGTTCATCGCCTATAAAACAATTAGTATAAAAAGCAAGCGATTCGCAATATTTACATTTACATTCACATCAGTTCAGTTTAGTTAGGCTACTAGTAGTATCAGTTGGTACGTTGCGTTAATACGAATATTTGTACAGCATACGAACAAGAAAGTCATTATCGTTTAGGAATTTAGTTTTATTGATCAGAGTCATTGAGTGAGAGCGGGCTGGAATCTAATATGGTATGTCAGTCTTGTGAAGTATCCGTGGTCTTGCAGTGTAAACTTGTGTCTGGCTAAGGGCTAAGAAACGGAGATCAGCGCCTCCACTATAGGTCTTATTGTTAGGAAAGGACTTCACGTTTTTACATTCTACGTTGCTGTGAGAATTGCTCGCTATTCGCCGGAGTTATCTAGACACTAGACTGCAAGAGTGAGTGTTTTATTTTTACTTAGTTACTTACGGTACGGTGTGCAAATTTCTCGCTGGTTGCATAATGTACATGTATATGCTGAAGACTGCCGATGTCATCGTGACGGTGCCGGTGAACTGTTTATCTGGAGCGTTCTTTTCTTCATCGACTGTGAAGGCATCAACACGTTCACGCGCTTTACACTCGACTACACGCGAGTAAAATTTTTACACGCATACATTCACAATTGCACACGTACATGAATACACATTTCATTAACTGTGGCGTCCTGGCAGTGCAAAGAAAAGGAGATGATGGTTTTACGTGAATTTTAATCTGTCGAAAAATTTTCGTACAGTCGGTCGAAAAAATGTTACTTCCAAAATATGATTTTGTGGCAGAAATCTTTTATTTGGGTGAAATTTAGGGGGAAATTAACATTTCGAGCACACGTACTGTTCTCTGTCAAAATTTTGCATTTGTCTGTAGAGAAAAAAAACTTCTATGCGCGACAGCTATGTAAGCGCGTCTTAGCTATTGTGGCGGCGTTCGTCTGTCCGTCCCTCTGATCGTTTGTCTGTCTGTCCGTCACGCCCTGCTGCCCTACCAAAACAGTGCAAGCTAGGATCACGAAATATTTACTGTAGATTTTCACAAAGACTCTAGTTTTTTTGCGACAAAGTTTAGAGCCGCCGGGGGAAATATTCTCTTAGAACGATGGCGTCAAAGAAGGGTACACACAGCGAAATTTGTATTTTACCTCTGTCGACTCGTCTAGCATGCAAGCGGTTGCAGATAGACACAGACTTTTTGCTTATCGTAACAAGCACTGCTGGCGACTGTTTTGGGGGTACCAACAATCCAACGTTGATGACTTTGAATAACGCTGAAATCCACAAAACGGGTTTTTAGTGATTTTTTCGCCAATTTAAGCTACAACGCATATTTCAACAGTGGATTGCATCGAAATTACTAAAGATAAACTAGGACAATCTGCGTGTGAAATCTACAGCATATAACGTAGATTTTAACTGTTTGAGCTTTGATCTTCTAGGTTCAAGGATTTCTCTGTACAGAAACCTTAAACCTGGGTACTTTTTCAAAACGAATTATTATATTATTGCATTGATTTCCTAGGCAGCAGCACCGACGCTGTGTCGTGTCACGTAAGCTTTGCTTAAATTACTTGTTTTTATTTGCACACGATCAATTAGGCTTACTGTACATTATGGACTTGTTTGCCCACAGGATCAACTGTCAGCAGTTTTGACGGCATTTCACGTAGTCAAGAACATCCGAGAGACTCCTTCCAACCGTTTTCTGTTTAACGCGATCAAAGTCAACTCGTTTCAGCAAAACATGCTGATTCAAAAAGAAAAGTACGCACTTAACTTCGCCAACTGCCATGTCGGAGGACATATTATGTGTTTCATCATGACTGTCCGTTTGCATGTTTTTTTTGTGATTTTTTGTTTATTTGTCTATCTTTTTATCTGTTTTATGCTCGCTCTTAAAGCAACAAAGAAAAGTCTTTTAAAAAGGCTAAAAGTTACAAATATTGACGGCTCCCATATTACGTGTAAGTGCAGAGCAGGAGTTGTAATGATTATAATTTAGATTTCTTGTTTTTTATTTCATATTTTGCTGCTGCACACAAGTTCACACACGTAGCTAATCATCGGCCACGAAATGCGTTATGTAATAAGAAAAACGTTTCATACGCTCTCGTCGCTGTTCAGACGTTGAAAAAAAATTTTTTACTCATAAGCCTATGCCATTTACATGTTAATTCGTCAACGACTTAATGCGACAGCTTTGATAGTCTTTATTCACCAACACAGTGTGGTAGAAAACAAAACAAAAATATGTAAAACAGTTACTAGGCTATAGCATATCACAGACACACATAACCTTAACTATAAGAGTATTCTAACAGCTTAGCGTACAGCGTTGAAGTTCAAGTTTGTTTACAAATTTCTGAAATTTACAGGGAATTATCTCGCTAGGTAACTTAAATTTGATAAAAATTAATAAAAACTTGTTGTTGCGTGCACCGCAGGTACTTTAGGTCGTGTATAAAACGAATTCTTGATGATTTGACAAAGGCGGACTTTACTCACGAACTCTTCAGGTCACCTGGACTGGAAAACAAAAAGAGCGGAAAAAGTAAGAAGAAAAAGAAGAGTACGAGTAAAAAATCGCAGCGGAGTTATAGACCGAATAAGTCTACGGAGTCGCCGCAGAGTACCGCTACAGTGGACGAAGTTCTGCAGGAAAAGAAGGAAATCGCCAAGGAGTATATGGTGATAAACAATCGAAATTGGGGGAAAATGTCGCCGACGATGCTCGCTACGATAACTCAGGATCGTGACATCATCGCTCATGACCTGTGCTGGAAAGTCATTTGCAAAATCTGGAGAAACGGCAAAATACGACAACAGGTATGTCCAGTATAGGCCCTATATCTACGTATGGTTTCGTATTAGGCTATTTTGTCACGGCTTGTGTGCGGTTGTTCTTATTGCGCGGTTGTCCTAATAAGCCACATTAAAGCTATAAAGGTTGTCTATGGCTCTTAATGGCAACCCGTCTCAAAGCTATAGAGCGTCATCTGCCATATGGAATTACGTAATGTTACCTGGCACCCGACACATGTAACCGCGCCCAACCTGAGAGTATACTCGATTTACCTATACTACTCCGAAAAGATGAAAGGCTGAGTTGACTTTGATGCTAGTTATACAATACCGAGATGGTCTGCCTGCATGTTCGTATATCATCTCTCTTATACCGTAGCCACACGCACCGATTATTTCGTCGAGCGGACGGAATTTGCATGCTTATTCTTTCGGATTTCCTCGGACGAAGTTGTTGCCTGTCAGCCAAAAGACGCCCATCAGAACCTCGTTTAAGGAAATTAGATGCGTCGTTCGACGCGTTCGGTTTCCTCGTCCGAGAAGCTCGGACAACATCTCGGACAAAGAAATCTGTGTACGTAGCTATGGTTTCAGTTGTTATCACTAAACAGTGGCTGCGTTTCTGTTGTTAGGCCGAACAAAGCCAACAACGCAAGAACACTTATTGGTGTCGTACAGCTTGGATGAAAAGAACGTCGCCTCGTGTCGCCTTTGCCGTAAATTTTGTAAGTATAGTATACTAGATTCGTGCAATAATATGTGCGTGTTTCTTAAAAAAGCCAGTCACAGTTGTGATCTACATTAAGTTACAGTTTCAACTGATTCAAGTCATCGTTGATTTTAAAGAAGCAGTCGCCGCCGTTCTACCCATCTTGTACGGCGATCAGCTGAGAGTATCTGGATGTTGGTTCTACGTACTCTGCTCAGTCGCTCATCAAACCTGTACGCAAACTGGGGCTCACCGACGCTTAGTGGGCCAGTCGAAAAGACGAGGAAACGCAAATCAACTTTCGATGCCTGCTGTCTCTGTCGCTACTATCGGTGACATTGCACTCGAGTTTTAAAAAGTGAAGACCTTGTAAAAGCTCACAGCGGCAACTAGACGACGCAGCTGCTTTGATCGCCAGTGGATTAACAAGTCATTTAAGTCAACCGTCATGCGCAACAACTCATCACGCACCTACAATTTACTGGAGATCGAGTTTTCGTGCCGTTTTACGCCAAAAAAGTGTCCCACCCAAACTTGTTTCTATTTCAGCGCACGACTGTTGACGGCCAAGACGCGTTATGTAATGATAGCATTCAGTACGCATTTTTGCGTTGCAACATTCTTACGCGCGACAGTATGTAATGCTACGCGCGTCTTAGCCGTCGTCTAGGCGTCTGTCCATCCGTCCGTCCGTCTCTCCGTCTGTCCGTATGTTACACTCTGTAGCCTCAAAGCGGTGCAAGCTAGGATCACAAAAATTTTACTGTGGCTGCCACAAGGACTCTGTTTTTGACAATTTTTTTGCCTTTGGATGAGGGCGTGAAAAAGTTCTTATTTTACCGCTATTGGTTGGTCTAGCATGAAAACGCTTATAGGCAGGCGACGAGCTTTTTAGTGGTATCAAAATCAATGACCTTGTATGACAATAAACCCCTAAAATAAGGGGTTTTAGTAATTTTTTTCGCGATTTCGAGCTATGCAGTCTAAGTCCCGACCCTCTAGCTTAAAGAGGCCGGCGCACGCGGGCGTTAAAAAAGGTGTCTCTCTAAAAAGTGGTTATTTTACCGCTATTGGCTCGTGTAGCGTGAAAACGGTTGCAAATAATCACAAACATGCTACTTATCATAATAAGCACTAGTGACGAGCTTTTTAGCGGTGTCAATATCAATGACCTTAAATGACCTTGAACTTTCAAAATAGGGGGTTTCAGTGTTGTTTTGCAATTTTTGACTGCGACGCACATTTCAAGAGTGAATTGCGCCAAAATTACTGGAGATAGACCCGGATAACCTACATATGAAATCTTTAGCATAAAACGCACATTTTTAACCATCTAAATTCTAAATTTTTACCTCCTAAGTTCCTACTTTCTAGGTTCAAGGAGTCTTCCGTACGGAGGTTTCAAGTTTGGGTACTTTTTAAAGATGCATTACATATTACTTTATTGGACGCTTTACACTGATTGCCAAGGTGGCAGGACTGATGCTGTCGCGCTTCACGTAAGCTTTGCTCAAATTATTTGTTTGAGAAACTTTTATTGAAATTGGTTTAAAATCAAAATAAAATATAGTGTAAACAAAAATGGTAAATTATTTGAAACGCACTATTCTACAGCACCGATGATCTGTTGTTACAATGCAGGTGATGTTTGCGGCGTTCCTGATAGCGTACGCCATTCTGATCGTTACCAGATTTTACCACTATCCTTTTCTAAACGACGGCATCGGCTATGAAATCTTTGTCTTGCTCTACGTCACCGGAATTGCATTCGAAGAATTGCTGCAGGTTGACTTACTATTCTGTTATTAGTTATAGGCTACAAGACCGCTTTTTTCGCAATTTTGGTAGACACGTGCATGCTGAAACTTACGTGAGAGTCCGCCACTTTTTGTCAAACAAGTATGAAGGATTAGTAGAGTGGCGCACAAAAACTGTCACAAAGACCTCAGTTACCGAAGTCGTCAAATTGACTAGAGCATAAGCCAGTGCGTTTAATTGCTGCGTCGAAAAAAAAGCTGCGATCTTTTAGCGGTTGTTTGCCGTGGAAAACAACTATCCGAGCGTTTAATACTCCGTTTACACAATCGAGCAAACATCGAGCAAACGTCGAACAAATGTATTCAAAATACACGTGCTAATTGCTCGACGTCTGCTTGATGTTTGCTAGCATTCATCCAGCTAGCTCGACGAGCTATGGTAATTAGCATGCTCAATAGGAGGGCGGGCGAGTTGTAATTGGAAGGCCTATATAACACGTGATCAGCTGTGGGCTAAGCCTAGGCCTACAATAGAGCCAAGGGCGGGGTTTCGTCAGGCTTGCTTGATGTTTGCTCGATGTTTGCTCGATCATGTAAACGGGGTATAATGCGTATCAGCTTAGCTGCCAAATAACGCCTAAATCTATCAAACAGCTTTGGCAGAATGCATGAATGTGACAGACGACAGAGGGACAGACCACGCTACTGAGAAATTTGTAGGAATGTGCGGAATCGCTTGTGCTGCAAAAGTGATTCCGCCCAGTAAACTGTGATATTGGCAGATACGCGGCTTAGGCATAAGAGTGTACCTGATGGATCGCTGGAACTGGATTTCAACTTTCTCGTTCGTTACTTACTATGTCGGTCTGGGCCTGCAACACCTAAATACGATCGAATACTATGAGTCTGCAAGGGTCATTCGAGCTCTGAACTTCATGTCGTTTGCTTATCAGTTGATTCGCTACATGACGGCTCTCGAGACCTGGGGCATACTGATTCCCGTCTTAAACCGAATGGTGAGTAGTTTCGAAAGCAAGTTCTAAACTTTTATACATCTATTGGCCTAACTTCAACGATTATAAAACCAATTTTCAAAAAAAGCTTTTATCGAATCAATGGTAGCCTAAATGAGAAAACACGTGGGCCTAACTGTTAAAGCTTTTATCACATCCGAAATGCATCGTGAAAAATATTCAACTTTTGGAAAGTTGACTTGTAATTCACTTATTATAAATCTCTGTTTGAAAAATACATTTATATAGGAACTTGTCATTTTTCTATTAGTATCATCGGCGCCCACTACGACGTACTGTTTAGCCGCAATATAAAACGTTACAGACAGACGTCAGGCCAACAACGACGACGACAGACGAACACAAACGGACGACAGCCATGAGCGCGAATGTTAGTAACGTCGGCTAAAAATTGGTCCACATTTATTTCATAAATCTTAGACAAACTTAATCGGTCTGTATTTTTGACTCGCTGTTTATACACTGTGTCCGGAAAAAAGTAACTCCTTAGACATCGTACAATAAAAATGTCAAATTTAAACGAATTTAAATACAATTTCCTACGCCTTATCTGCAATAAATTGCCGAAGCGATTACCAAATTTCGTTGACAAATATTATTCCTTGGCGGAGTTATTAATTGTTGAATATTGATAGCAAAATATCTCCGTTACCAATATGGCGTTACATAATTAAACCCCTCTGTTACTGCACATTTGCGTAACTCCAAAAACAACATGTAATTCTAGCAAAATTTTACGTCAACAATGCGTCATTTATTGCCATTCAAAGTACCAAATTTCAGCCAAATCTGCTAACGCAAACGATAATTACAGCGGCTTTTGTGAGAACACCCCAAAACACGGCGGATTTAACTGAAATTTGGCACTTTGATTGCCAATAAATGGCACATTGTTGATGTAAAATTTTGCCAGAATTAAATGTTATTTGTTGGAGTTACGCAAATGTCAATAACAGAGCAGTTTACTTGGTAACGGAGATATTTTGCTATTGATATTCAACAATTGACAGCTAGGCTATTATACAATATTTTCAACGAAATTTAGTAATCAATTTAGCTGTTCAAAATTTTATTCAAATTTGTTCAGATTTGACATTTCTGTTGCACCATATATATAAGGGGTTACTTATTTCCGGACACAGTGTAGAACGTAGTCGTGCACTTTATTTGCATTGTAACTAATTAAAGTTGCACGCCCATTGTTTACATGTCAGATCAAAGAACTGTGGAGTTTTGTGGTCGTACTGGCAATGTTCATTTGCATATTTGGAATTGGAACGCACGCCATTTTCTGTCCCAATGACAATGTTGACTCACAGATCATTACTAGACTGTTTTCACGACAGTGGATGTTTCTCTTCGGGTACAGTTCCGTCGAAGAATTTGCAGGTATCATTATATGTGGCCGTTTATAGGCCGCTTTCTTTCTTTTTTTCTTTGAGTACCAGTCGCTGTTCTAGCCGGCAAAATCTGGGAGGGGGCACGGCTCCATGGCGAGTGCGGTAGCGCAAGCGTATAAGGGGGTCTGGGAGCAAAGCCCTCAGCGGGTTAGGGGGCAAAGGCCCTTGAAGCTGAAGAACTTTTAATTTTTGGACGTTCAATGGAAGCCGCAAATTTGCCCACTTTTCTAAAATTTGAAAACGCAAAGAAATCAGATATTCGTCTTATCTTTGCAAAAAATTATGAGTGGCCACGAAACTGGAAGAGGGGGTCTGGAGGAAAACTGGGTCCTGTGCCCCCCCGGCACAGTTGACAGACGATGTGATGGTATCACCTTTTTCTGATTTTTGCTGTTTTCGATGTGTCACTCATTGCATGTCGCCGTTAACAAGTGTATAAACTGGTGTTTTGTACATTCATTTTATACATAGGCATGTTGTTAAAAGCCAAAACGTTGACTGCGCATGCCCCGTGTCACGTGACCTGTGGGTAGAAGATCCAAAATGACCACATATTTGGAATTTTAAAGGCCATATGGTCTATTCACTATACAACTTTTATGGGCCGACGATAACGATTATTGGCCGTTTATAGGTGAAATTTTTGTACAGGAGCGTTTTGACCGAAAATTGTTGAGTCCGTTGTTAAGCCCAATTTTCGCCTTTGGGGGGATTTTTTAGGGGTTAGATATTAACTTCGAATTTCGGTTCCCGAAAAGGTTTGACCCTTGCGTGAGGCTGCGTTGTCCGAGCCATCGCGCGTGAAAATCCTGTAGGTCGGTCAAAAAAAAGGTAAAAGGCCTATATACTAGAAAAATTTTCGTTACATTTCACTCATTTGCCGAGAAGCCTCCAATGGACGGATTTGCACGAAATTTTGCACAGGGGGTCGTCTCGCGGACATAATCATCTGTTTCAAATTTTGTGTCGATCGGTTGAGGGGTTTCGGATCTGCGCTGGGTCGAATTTTGCCATTCTCCATTGACTTAGCCGGTCGTCATTAACACAGGGCTGCGCTACCACACGCCTGTGATACCGAGATGGTTTACCCGTCCACAGACAACTTGATAGCGACCTGACTGTGCGTCGAACTTACAACCTTCAGCGCCTCAGATTCGATTATCGATTACTGGCGATATATAAATATTTTATTGATTGATTATTGATTGGTTGAACCTTCCGTTTGGTGACACTTAATCACCCGACATTTAATCACGGGACAGTTAATCACCGACCTGTGATCGATTGTGCATTTTCAAACATGCCTTTAAAGACAGAGGACGGCCAGGACGTGCATAGTGAACACTACGACTCAGCCATATTTCCCATACAAACGTGCTCATTATGAAGTGGGGGCAGGGGGTATAATTGCAAGCAGAACAAAATGCAGTTGAAGGTTGGCATTTTGGTCTGCAGACACTTTTCCATTGTCACCATCCAACATTGTGGACTTTCAAGCAAGGTATCAAAAAAGATCTTCAAATGCAACATT
>Ga0056128_1008320_pt1 | contig 13079 bp, 8 predicted proteins | sample WorMetLIZISLAND2_FD_71113 | JGI IMG/M metagenome (GOLD analysis project Ga0056128, IMG submission 71113) | Marine gutless worms symbiont microbial communities from Max Planck institute for Marine Microbiology, Germany - Olavius geniculatus... ...
TGTTGCTACCTAGAAAGTCCTACCGCTCTGATGTGCTTTGATGTGAGACGACTCGTCAGAACTTTTCAGTAGGCCTAACTATGTTGCACATTGTCTACAGCGACGGCTTTCCATAACTTTTAGGTTCCCCCGTTTTCCGGTCCCGCGTTTTCCACCCCTGTGATTTGGTGCCGGGTTTTCCAGTTCCGCGTTTTCCAGTCTCGCGTTTTCAGCGCCCCCGAATGCGGCATGTGTGGTCACTGTGGTGTATAGCTAAATAGTGGCAATGACAGACCTATGGACTCCTGTGTCAGCTATAGAGAGGAGTTCGAGTACATGCAGTTTTGTGGTGCTGCGATGCTGGCAATATCTTTACAGGCACAACAATCACGAGACAGTCAGCTGAAGTATACGTTTGTTGCTGTGGCATTTAAACAAGTACCGGGCATGAGAAAGACTGGTGGCATAGATCGCCATGTTAATACTGTCGTTGTATATAGTGTTTGCTTTGAACAAACTCACCCACAGTTAAAGGCAGCAAAGTGAACTTGTATAAAACAGGCGTTGCTGCAGCTGCCAGCAGTATGCACACCAGTCACGTGCGTCGTAGCATGCTATCATTGACCATGGATGACCTTGAACTTGAAGGGTCATAACGCACTATGATGTGCCAATCGTGCGATATTGAGGCTATTTATTTTTATTCTGCCCGTAAACGTTAGTTTTCGCGGCGAAGTGACCGACCGGTGTGGCTAATGTTGGCATCGCACGACGCACCTTATGCACTGGTGCTGCAACTATCATAACATTGTTTACCGACATCTATCATCTCTGTTATCATATCCAGTCTGACATCAGCAGCTAAATTGCTAACTGTAAAATGCGATAGCACAAAATCTGTCAAGCGTAAAGTGCGAAACAAAATGCAAATTTTGCGTCGCATTTTTTTTTATTTCTCGATTTGCCCTGTCTCACTGCAACGACTGATAGCCCACTGACGGGTCTGATTAATTGTCAACGGCAAACATCGGAGTTCGTTTAACGCTCGCGTCGTCGACCGTCGTATGTGTTTTATAGGCCTACTCTCTCTATAACCTGCAATCTTGTTTATTTATTTATTCATTTATTCATTTCTGTTGTTGTCAGCGACAGCTTGTCCTAAACTTGTTTTTAAAATGTGTTGTTACGGGAGTTGTCTTGTTTTCAGTTGTTGCTTCTAAGACACTGACGTTTCACAAAGTACTGTCGCGACATACTTGAAGAGTGGCGAGATCTTTAGTGACATTGTTATTACAAATCTTCTCTTAATTCTGACAGTGAAAAAATTTTGAAAATGGGTTAATTCTTTGACGAAGTTAAGGCGTAATAAAATGGCGCCATTTTGGGGGCCAACCGGTACATGTCGCCGCCGTTGTCAACTTAAACAGCTACACGAGTTAATAAACTATCATGCTTTTTTTTATTTTTGTCCACGATTGTTGTTGCGATTTGTGATTCGGCTGTAACAAAACGTCATACAGTCGTGTGTAAACAGATCGGGTTATCGGCGATTAGCCACCGAATTTTTATTAAAATATTGACTGTATAGACGTGGGCTTAGATATTTCAGGATTGTGTATAAGCGCGTTTTCATTTCAAACTACACCAAAAGAGGAAGTGATGCAAATATGACAAATATGACAAATAGTATGAATTAAGTTAGAATTATTATCGTCGCTTTACCAACTTTATCACTTTCTGTAGGCTTAGCATTCAGTTAGCATCCGCGTGCGAATAAATTTCAGGTCTAACATTATCACAAACACAGCACTATTTGAGGCTCACGAAAATGTTGGGGCATGTTTTATGGAACTTGACTGCAAGAGCTAGGGTTGCCTGCTCCGTCGGCTAATGTTCAATGTCTTTACTGCCGTATCTTTATCGTACTATGACGTGCAGGAACGACTGGACAAAGAGCAGCTGAAGAGACAGGAAGCAGAGCTGGTGCGCATGTTTGATCTGCTGGAAATGAAGCTCATCGAAAATCGTGACATTTCGGAGGAAACTTGCATGCTTATCGACAAGAAAGTCGTCTCCTTCTCGACATCGGTACAGTACGTCATACAGTCGTGAGTAAACAGATCGGGTTATCGTCCATAGAAAGTGATTAGCCACCGAATTTTTACTAAAAAAATATTGACTCAATTATTTGATCGTTAAAGATCTCAGCACATTATAAACGCTTTTTACACTTGCGAATTGTAGACGTAATATATGCGTTTGCGGTTTGTAAATTTCTTTAATCAGTATCTATGCTAGTACAAATTAAATTTTGGAAATTGTAGTTTAAAAAGTTTTGATAATAACAGTGTTTTATTGGACATTTTGTACGAGTATATGGTACTAACTTTTTTTGTTTTTACTTTTAAATGTTAGTTATCTGCTGACTATTATGATGTTTAACTGGTGTTGTATATCGTGAAAACTTCTTTTGACGCGTTACGATCGCACGTTATTTTTCCTGCGATAACGTTGACAATGTGCGATAATGACTTAGGCTTATAACGATTTGCGGCATCATTGAAAACACGAGCAATACCGGCTAGCCTATGTCAGACAGGGGCACCAGTCCGTCGACGGAAAACTAGGCGCATTGCAGTGGGTACGCTAACACTATTAGAAGGAGGCCGCACACACGTTGACACAAGGCTTGCCGATATGTTCGCATGTTTATCGAATGTCTATTAAATAATCCACATGCAGACTCTGCATTGCGAATTGCGGCCAAGCCGACATTGAGTCTATCGTGGGTGGCGCCCCGCCGCTATAGTGCCAGTTGATTTGGTCATCATCATCATCAGCAGCAGCAGCAGCAGGATCGTGATTATAACGTGTACAGAAGAGGAAGAATCGTCGCTGCGAGGATCCTCCGCAGAAGGAAACTGTTCTTGACCCCGTCTTCCGTTACCACACGTCAGTGATTGACGATCCGTTCGAGATCCAGGGCATTGAGAAGCCGCCTGTCAACTTGACCGTATGCTATTTATTGCGTCGATTTACTCTAACCATTTTGCTACTTCGTGCTGCAAGTATAACCGGGTTGCAACAAATAAGCGGACATCAAAAACGTATAAAGCAGTGAGGCCACTGCAAATTAGTTTATTAATAAAGCATGTATGAGTGAAAAAAATGCGCCTGCAGTGTAGACCTATGCGTCACTTTGACACGAAAGGCGAATTCTGTAATAAGTCTTATTTCAATGTTGTATCAGTTGAACAGTGCAAAACAGCGAAACCTTCACAGGGAAGCCTGCTAGGCCTATTATACGGTTGTCCTAAACTGCGTTACGGGTCATGCCCGCTCATCCGTTTTCTGTCTGTCTGTCCTGTACCAGCTTCTAACTCGAAAAAGGCGTAAATACCATAAAGTGATCGGAACGCCGCACGGCAAGATATCCCCGGCGTGCGAATTTTTAATTCAAAAGATTAAGATCGTGGTCAAGGTCGTGGGATGTCGGAACCCTCAAGATAAATGACGCATGTCTAGCGTACGGTACATGTCAACTCACGGCTGGCGGTTCGCGCGCTGGCCGGTCGGTCTACACGCGCGTCACTCCGTCAGGCGGTTTCGCCCACTGCACACTAGTAGCCAGCGGGCGCACACGCATATGTGGACGGACGGCCGCATACATGTTGTTGCAAGGCTTATTGACATCTTTGCTAGTTTATTGTGTGATTATTGAGTAATTTGCGGAATGCGTTGCAGTGTGACCTGACTGACAGTGGTGACGTGACGGCCACTTATACCAAACAGTACAAGGAACCAACTTTGCAGCTACTGGCCCAGGCCGACGTAAGTTGTTCTTACATACACGCACATTAACTCTCATCGATATCATTTCTCTTGTCATGTTTCTGTCTGTCAAATTCAGTATGTAGGCTACTCTCACTTCTTTCAAATTCTGTTAGGCCTACCAGTTATTTCTACTTCCATGCCTACCAGTAAGCAGATGACTATTGGCCGTTGGGCAGTTTTATTGGCCAAATCACGGGGCATACAAAGTAATCGTCAAAAATCGTTTCACAGCCCTACCATAATCGCGTTGATCTGTTTAAATAATGTTTCTGTGTCCGAATTTGTGCCGTTGAAACAGCCCACTCATGTAATGATTTTACTCTGTAGCAAAATCTATTCGTTTAGTTTGACGTCAGATTCGAATCGTTTTTTATATTTTAATAGTTTTAATAGTTTTTCCTGGCGTTTCCTGTGTCAGTCATCATCATCATCACCATATTCGTTTAATACATTAACTTGACAGAACGCAAGCATGTGCACAATTTAGGCCTAACATACAGTAAGTATAAGAGTTTAAAAAGTCCACAAGACTATGTACAAATGTTGCAGAAACAAGCACGTCAATTGAACACTAATGATGATAACAGCATAACAGCAACAAAATTGGAATGTGTGATTGCCTAAAATCTAGTAACTAGTAAAATATGATAAAAGTTATCATGTGATAGGCCTAAAACGACGTTTAAAACTTAATAACTGTGTTTATATAACATACGAATGACAAAGTTACAGTCAGATAAATATGTGCCATGCTCGGGAAGCGAAAGTGTGTGCATACGACGCCTAAGATTATAGTGCTGCGACGCTGTAGATGATGGTGGCAATAAACTGTGTAAAACATGGTTGCCTATACCCAAGACCAACGCCTCTGACTTTGCTCGATGTCATAATTATGCTTTGCTTCTTGTACTCGCTTTGAGCAATTGCAAATTCAAATGGATAAGAAATAAGCGCGCCTTGTGTGTGTAATAATGTTGTGGCAGACGGTGAACGAACTGTACGAGGTCGCGGAGCATATTGTAACGCGCACTGCCGAAGGATGCAGAGATCTCCTGTCCGTCGTTGAAACGAATTAGCCACATTCTGTGACGTCATCAATGCGGCTTGCTTTCCTGTTTCTGCAAACTCTTATTCGCCATCTCCTAATCATTCAGCGCCGTTCTTCTACGTTATACAGTTAATAACAAAATAACCTGATGAAAATATTTTGCGGTGCAGTATCAGCATACACTTTTGGCTGTAATAATTTATTATTAATGATCATAGTGTAATTAATGTCTCATTATTCGAGGTTGCTCCCTTTTTATTGTATACTATTTAATGCATTTTATATTATACTATCAAGTTTTGTTTATATATCTATTTATTTTTGTACTTTAAAGGCACAGACGAATATTGCGTTAAATAATATGTTTCCGTTTTCAAACAGAAATTTCCTTTTGAAATGTAATACCTTAGATCATATTTGACAACAGCTGTTTAGTGTAACGTATGCATGTTAACAGCAGTAAAACATGAAGATTCAGTCTAGAGCTGTGTCGTGTCAGCGATTTAAATATCTGAGGTAAAACAGGAATCGTCAGAATTTCATAAAACAGCGCTTTAATAAAACGCGTTCAAAAACCTAACCCAGTATTTCTGCATTGTCTACCACACACATCAAATTGAAAAAAAAACTGTGCATAAATCCGAAGCGGGAAACGCGGTGACAGCGACAAATCAAAAACATCATCCACAGAAAGCTGCAATAGGACAGCTGCGTGCTGGAAACGATCTGTCTTTACACCGTTACACGGAACGAAAAAACATTTACTACCGCGTCTACGTTACATAATACACGTACATAAAATCACCTGTACAGACATGCGAGGTGTTGGCGTCTTTAGTTCAGCTAATGTATCTAATCGGAATCGCAACTTAACAAATGAACACGATCAAAAGATCTATCGCCACAGCCAGTGTAGGTCTATGCAATCCCGATCACATTTACCTCTCAGTTAGTCCTAGGAGTTTTGCTACTGTCCGCTTTTGATTTTTCACCAAAACGACGGAATCGATGTGCCGGACATAGGCAAAGTTTCACACAAATTATCGGCCTATAACCACAGGAACACATGAGACCTGAAATATTTGCAAATTAGTTTCATGGGTTTAGTTTTGTACCCTGAGGTTTTCTGAACGCAGTCGCATCCAAATTTAAGCATCTTGGTATACCAATAGAAAATAGTGGCTTATTCAGTGGAAAGGGCGGGGCGGATGCATTTTGAAACAAGTAAAAATTTTGCACAAGAATGCATTATTTCTGTATAAAATTGTAAAGTATGGTAAAATTTCTGAGGAAGGAGCTGTGTGCCACAGGCCTCACCCTTTATCCGTTTCCCCCTATTTTAACATTTGAATTTGCCACCGAGTGAAAAGATGCAGTCGAACTTATCTGAGTGGGTTTCATCTGCACTTGGGGTTGCAGCTGCATGGAAAGAAAAGTTGCGGAAAAGGAATTGAACCTCGCAGTATTTCGCAGCACGTGTTCATCACGTTACGATCAACAACTATGCCCTTTATGATAACAAACACCGTTTTACTACTAAAGTCATTCAGGTATCGATCAGTAGCCTATTGCTAACAACATTCAGCAATCAGTGTTTTACGACAGGGATGTTTGCCGCAGGCCGAAAGCTATAGGCCTATGGCTGCGCAGGCTAGCTGCATACGAGTATAGAATGGTCCCACTAGACGACTACCACCACCCTGATCCATCACACTCGGATATGAAATGCGCCAAGAACCGACGATACGATAAGTGAGAGCGACTGATGCTGCAACCGAACAGGTAACTATTACAACTGCACGCTGTGTACTAATTCAACGCACAAACCTACTAGGCCTAACTAATGTCTTCGATAGCGTACACACATTTCTAGATTTTGCAATATCTGACCGCTACCACGGACAAGCCCGGCACAAAATCCTGAGGGTGTGACTGCTGTCGTTTGCGATGCTTCGCAGCTCCACAGTTTGCATATGCGTTGTCTTGGTAAAACGCAGAACAATAAACTCCATAGGAACGCATAAAACGATTAAAAGAAAATGTTCAGCCGGTAACGAAACGAATGACTTAAACGCAGTGACGAGCTGTCTTGGAGCCGCCGATGTTGTCAGAGAACAACTAAAACGAGTTTCGCGGAAGCACTAGCTGACTAATGCAATGCTGCGGCTGCTGCATGGGGAATGTCTGCGTGTGTTGGAGATCTTTGAGTTCAGTCCGCGAGCAGCTCGAAATGAATGCTGCCCGCTTTGTCGTTCTTGTGATGTTTGATGTTACTCACCCACAGCTTACACCAGATCTACGCCAATAACAAACACATATACAGTACTAATGCCGTGGCGTAACGTTTACGATGCTGGACTTGTGATCACAAGGTCATGAGTTCGACTCCCAGTCTGGTTGCTATCGTGGTTACTACTAGGATGGGTGACTGTCTGTGGACGGGTCATCTAGACATATAACCAAAGAAACACCAAGGTCAACTCAGCCCTCTATTCCTTCGGGGTCGGCAAATCGGCCTGTCTGGCGGTGATTAAAGCAGGGCACGTTTAGCCTACCGGTGTCGGGTGGTAGGTAACGTGTGATTTCATACGACAGGTGACGCTCCGTAGCTTTGTGATAGGGTTTCCCATGAAGAGTTATTCACATCCGCAGCCCTTTACTGCTCGTACAAGAAAAAACTTCTCGTATTGCAGTTGTGCAAACCCGTGAACGTTTGTTTATTTAGGCCTACAGAAGAAGAGACAAACGCTACGGTAAACAGTCGCTACAGACTTCAGTTAATGGCATACAAAAATAATTCTAAATGTCCCCAAAACAAACGGTAAATTGTGTCAAGAGCGTCGACGGATCTCAATGGTAACGGACCGCCGAGCTACGTGTACGCACACACGACAGACCCTGCGCAAGCTAACTCCAACACCAGACGCACAGACGGACGAGTAGAGAGACGACTAAATCTTCTGTTGAGATTGCCATAATACCACTACTACCAAAATTGTTTGTTTTGTGTTTTTATGTTTTTGCATAGAAGTACTTGCCATTTCGATTCCTCTCATCTCATTTCCGTTTCAAAAATTGTTAATTTTTTACTTGACGTGTTAGCTTGTCTGCCAGTTTTTGCCGTGCAAATCATTCATCATAATCATATCATATAGCTGAATGCTATCGTATACGCGCTCGTACCTGTATGAGTGTACCGGGCTGCGGGGTGTCAAACTGAACGAATACAATTGGCGGCAAGTAGTGCGGCTGGTTGTAGTACGGGTAGTACTTGAAGGCAAAACCACTGTTCGGATAGTAGTTGATTTCGCGCAGGCTGTCTTGGTCGCCGGCGTTCTGTAAACAAAACCAACGTTATAATTATTAGGCCTAATTCACTGTTGTCATTTTCATTCAACATTTAGGCCTACATCCCAGCATTAGCCCTGATCTAGCCGGAGAGCATTTGATGATCATTAAATGGAGACGTAACCAGCGATATGCACAAAATGGCATGCTGTAAAAGTAGAAATAAGAAACGGGAAAGGGGAGACGCGAGCTCCCGGCTTAAAATGCTTAGACGTCTCCGACCTAAGATAAATTTGGTGCGCATGCAAATTTCACCGAAAGCTTCTGAGGATATGGTGTAGAGTGTAGAGCAAGCTCCCATTGCGGGCATCCACGTATTAAAAAGACAGGGGATATATATAAAGTGTGTGTGTGTAAGTAGGAAATAAAAAAAGAGAAAAAAAGAAAAGAAAACGAACCCCCGAAGTTTTTTTGCGAATTAATCAGTAAACCTCTTAATATTAACCCCCATACATAGTGAAACAAAACAGTGCTAGTACTTTCCAATGAGGAACAATAAAGTTGTACGTTAAACTGCTGAGTGCAATTACTCGGAAGTAGGATAAGTGAGCGTTGAATGCAATTACACTTCAGACAGTGGTTCAGCTGACTTATACAACGGTCGTCGACGGTCGGTCGTATAGCCTACGATGTCGTTAGATTGGCTACCCTTGACTGCGTCCTCAAAATTAACAACCGCTATATCACTGCAGACATAGTGCCAGAGATGGATGGGCAGTATTCTACAAATGCGAGCATAGAATAAAATCTGTCGTCCACAAACCTCTCCGTCGCACGTGACACCGATGTAATCTGGATCACGCCGTGCTCCGAGTGTTCGGTTTGCTTCCTGAGCAAACTCGTTGCTGGTGTCATTGAGTTCGGCTTCACTGAACGCCTTCGGCATCCAACCGTACACCTGCAGTCACGTCGGTAATGCGTTCTATGCTAAGATTATTCTCACAGTAGCAATGACTTCACGTATTTTCAACACAGCTACACATCGTCTAGCCGGGTTAGTACGGATACCGTTCGCTGGTGTAGCATTTTGACGCGTTCAACCAACCACCGAGATTAATTCAACCTGGCTCTCAAAAAAAACCTAGCTTATTTTTCCAGAACACAATACATGCAATTGCAGTAAAATTATTTAGTATAAGCGGCATTGACAATAAACACAAACAGTCACTGCACAATTTACAAGACTAAAACATGAGCTTAAATATAAAAAAATGCTCAAAATTTCCTAAAGTTTTGCAATTGAAAACTGCGTTTATTTAAGATTATTAGTATTACCATGACAATGAACAAGTCACGTATTATATATGATAGCACAATAACCAGTTTCATACAAAATGTAGCCTACCATAAAGTAGCCGCCACCATGTTTTTGAATAGACTCATAGGTTAAAACGTAACATAATAAGTTATAATAAATTTATCAAATTACAACCTTTTGTAACAAGAAGTCACACTGATGTAAGAGCTTACACACGACACGAAGCACCAGCAAATCCGCAGCAACAGAGCAAAACAAGTCAGTAGTCACAGACCACGCCATCTCTCTCAACCACGTCATAGACTGGGACCACGCCAAGGTGATCGACAGAAAAAGCGACAGAATGGATCGATGGATCAGGGAAGCGATGATACACATTAGAAAAGAACAAGACAAGTCGATGAAGCGAGACGAGGGGTCCTACCAACTTAAACATATCTATGACTACTTACTGTCCGCCGCAGCTACACCTGGCGGACAGTCGATCCGACGAAGGCAGCAGCGGTTTCGGAAACGTCAACAAAAACAATAATAAAAAAGCTGTAATTTGATAAATTTATTATAACCTATTAGCCGCCACCATGTTTATCATACCCAGATCACCTCAGCAAATACTAACCGACTGACAAAGTCTGTTACTGTCACATTCAATAATAAATTTGCAAAGATTTCACCACACCTTAAACACGTAAAACAAGCTATACTACCGGTACTTTGCTTTTTGCGTCAGGTAATATTAACTATGCAATATAGCATAACAGTACTAATGAAACTTTTTAGCGTTTGAGATGTAACAGTATCTTTAATACATCATTATTGCGAATTTTCTGTCGAAAGTATCAGCAGCAAGAAAATCAACGATCTTTTAACGTTTTTGCTCAACATTTTATGAAATTATGGAAGTTATAAGACACGGCGGCATAGGCCTACTTTGTTTAGCAACCCGATGCACTAACGGCCTTGTTGAAGCAAAGAGACATTCTGACCTTGTTTATTTTCAGCAGGACACACGGTTTGTTGTTGTGGTAACCATAGCTGTTCTCTCGGGTGCAGTCAAATTCAGGGTCGGCTTCGAGGTCACTGATTTCAAAGTCACAAAATTGTTCGCGCTCATCGTACAATGTATAGTTGCCCGAACAGTTTACACCGCGCTCATTCGACGGCCTATTTCGATAAACTACAACGCGCACAGCAAACATTCTGAATCTCTGACAATGCAAATGTAGTAATTGTTGTCCGACTTAAAACTAGAAAAGAAATCAAAATGACAATGTTTCAAATAGTGTTTTGCAATTTATGATCATATAGGCCCATAGGCCCGTCGCATACGTTAGATCGATGATCATAGGTCTAAGTACTGGCTGCAATGCACAGTTGCATACAAGTTCAGCTAACGCAAAAGAGAACGCGCGACAGCGATGCATGTGGACGTGAAGGCCCAGTGCGAACGAAATCTAAGCTCACAACGATGTTTCATTTAGACTCGACGGCGGATGACGCTTAGCGCCATATCCAGTGCATCATGTCCAATATAGTGCTTTACTCGTACTCACCAAAGGGCGTGTTATGTCTCGTTCAGCCAACGCCGTATCGGCTGGAAATCGCAAATTTTCCCTACCCCTTCTCATTTAGCGCCCTCGTTCGAGGTGACCCTCCTCGAATTTATGGAAAAGCTTTACGGTTCCTGAAACTAGATTCTTCCAGGCAGCCGATGGTGAAGATTTGGTGATCGTAGCTTGCACCGTTTTTGACTGATCCACCTGTGTGACAGACAGACGGACGAACGGACGGACAAACGGGCAGACGGATGCACAGAGAGAATTGCGATGGCTAAGACGCACCACAGCAGTAGCTGCTGTCGCGCGTAAAAATTGCCCTAACGCCCCCCACCCGGTCTCGCTGTCGCTGAGGCAGTTCAGGAGTTACGCCGGCCTCTAACTCTACAATAATTTCAGGACGCCATAAACCGTGAAAATTCAAGACATTTATCGGGCATTTTTCAAATAGGTGATCTAGTGAGTACAAAAAAGTGTAGGCAAATTAAGTGATACCAGGATAATTATGAGCAAATGATGCTGCGGGTAAACACGAGCTTCTGAAACATGTTGTATGAATGGCAATCGAACTTCCGCTTGCTTTGCTTTTTCGTCGAAAAAAACTTCAGAGCGCGTTTAGTTTTAGTACCGACTATTATTTTCTCACTTTCTATTTCGTTTTGTAGGGCCAAATTTAAACCGGATTACGCCCTGTTTAGTAAAAATGTTTGGGTTCTCTCACATAAATTTTCTGACATAATTGTGCAAAAACTTGCCATAAATCAGTGTTACTATAGGCCTAACTTAAACGTTTTAATTTTTGCATTTCGCAACACGGCGATTACAACAGAGCCCCCCCCGCCTTCCCATGCCAGAGAATGTTGTACTGCAACAAGTAAACTTTTGAATGTCACAGCACACCATAAAAAGACCAACAGACCAGAAAATTCGCGCTGTCTGTCATCCTCTGGACCACGGAGCCCCCTTTTCGTGGCGGTCCCTGCTCGGCGGAACATGCTAAACATACCTAAATCAGCCTCCATGTTTTTCTTTCGATTTGCAAGATTTTCAGAATTTTCGGGACGAATGTGTTTATTACATGACATTTAAGGACAAGCAGAAAAGAATTCAAGACTCTCAGGATGAGTGTGAAGCATGGTTACAAAATTCCCACAGACTTGATCCCGTGACTTTTTTGGCGACGAGCGTCCATGGAAATTTTGCTGCCGTAATAACGGACAGGCATCGCCGAATCTGTACTCCTACCAGTACATTGTATTTGTAGCCTACTTGTACTTGTACTCACCTCTCAGATAGTCGTCAATACTGTCGACATGTATTTGGTATGTTTCCGGGCGTCCTTGTTTAAAGTGTATCAGCGTGCTATCGATATACGGCATTGGTCGATAACCCATCCCTACAACCAGAGTGCACAAATAAGACGTAAGGCCCCGACGGCCGACAAGATAATTATGGGCGCGGCATTCTTTGCAACAGTGGACTGTAAAATCGCATTCGTCCCTTAGAATGTCTTAAGCCTGACATTTGACCTTTTGACCTTGATATCTTACCGTCGTATTAAGGTGAAATTAACAAACGTGTGCACTAAATCAAGTTATCTGCTCTAATTAATCATTTGGAAGTAAACGATATGTTGATTTCATGACTTTGACCTTGAATATGAATACAATATAATGTGATGAATCACTGGCACAGTAAAGACTGGCAGACAAGCTGCCAGTTTAATCTAACACATAAAATAAAACATTCTAACAGTGTTTTATCTTTGTTTGATCCTACGACTGCGTCTTAAAATTATTTCTATTAAAGTTTAACTGTTCAACAATTTACTACTTTTCACCTACAGAGTGGGCCAAAAATGGCACCATTTTTGGCACACCTTATAGTTTCACCAAATTTTAACTGATTTTCAAATTTTTTTCACCGTCAGAATCAGGAGACAATTTGTAATAAAACTATCACTATAGATCCCACCACACCTCAAATGTGTCGCTACACTACCTTGTGAAATGTCAGTGTCTTAAGAATAACAATTAAAAACAAGACATCTTCTGCA
>Ga0056128_1008323_pt1 | contig 13075 bp, 11 predicted proteins | sample WorMetLIZISLAND2_FD_71113 | JGI IMG/M metagenome (GOLD analysis project Ga0056128, IMG submission 71113) | Marine gutless worms symbiont microbial communities from Max Planck institute for Marine Microbiology, Germany - Olavius geniculatus... ...
GAAAGAACGCACGCGACTGTACGAACTAATGCAGACGAGGCATGACGGGTATGCAGGTCAAAAGCGGTCGCATACTTTAAGACCAGACGGTAGTTCTAGGTCAAAGAACAGCACGTGACAGAGGACTATTGAACTATGTACGTAGAGGGGTGACAGGGTGGTAACTGTACTATGGACTGCAGGTCGAGACGTGATACGTAAACAGAGGGCCAAAGCGCGGTCGCATACCTTGCAGTCCACACTGTATGTGGAGCTGAGACAATACAGGCTAAAGAACAGCACGTGACAAAGGACTATTGAACTCTGTAGGGTAGAGGGGTGACAGGGTGGTAACTGTACTATGGACTATGCTTAATGCAGACGAGACATGACAGGTATGCAGGTGATGGGCGCAGTCGCATACCTTGCAGCCCAGACTGTATGCGGGGCTGAGACAATACAGGCTAAAGAACAGCACGTGACAGAGGACTATTGAACTATGTAGGTAGAGGGGTGACAGGACGGTAACTGTACTATGGACTAGGTCGCATACATTAAAGACCAGCCTGTAGGCCAGGTAATAGTGGACGAGTGCACTATGTGGATCAAGGGGTGACAGCACAAAACCAAATAACAGACGTAGGTCAAGGTCAGACCATCTAACTGTACCAAGTAGACCAAAGTGTTTGAAACGCCCAACTGTCATCTACTCACGTACACTTTGTTTGCTGCTAGGCTGCGTAATTTGCTGTCTTATTACCTCAAAAGCCGTTTTGTTGAGGATTATGAAACTCTCATTGAGTTGTTGATCAGCGATCGGCTAAAGGGATCACTCTCTCAAGGGCTGTTGAATTATATCCTGACCCAAGAAGGAAAGGGCTGGTATGTTGCTAGTAAGGTGGCTTCGCTCGCCGACGTATATGTCAACAACCGAGCCACGGTGATCAGTCAGAAAGCGCCGGAGGGCAAGTCCGCAAAGGTGGCGACTGCAGCGACGTCAGGAGGAGAAACGGCTGGTCAGAACTCCAGAGGCGGTCGAGGAGGACATTACCAGACCAGTCGAGGCGGGTTTAGCGGACCTCAGTCGCCGACCCAGACGCAAAAGGTCAAGTGCTATCGCTGTGGTGAGTTCGGGCACGTTTCTCAGGACTACCCTTATGACCGAGAGGACGAGTATGACAATTTGCCGTCATTTGTCTAGTACCAGCAGATACGGTGTTACACATGCAGGGTGTATGGCCATATCGCCAAAGACTGTCCCAACGAACCGAGCAAAAATCGTGGCGAATACAGAAACCGTTTCCACCGAGAACACGGAGGCGATCATCAAGCGGGTCAAAGACGTCGCGCACAGGACGAAGAATTCCGCGTCAGCTTAGTGTCGACGGGCGGTACGACCCAGGTTAAGACCCGTGAGAGTCGCGTACAGTATGAGAACGGCGGCGAGCAAGCTAACCACAATAATTTTAATAGCTGGGAATTCGGTGCTCACCCGATCGTTGGTACTGTAGGCCTATGTACAAATGATACTGATGTTAATGTGCGTACATTTACTCTGAAATACCTTAAAGTAACGGTTTAATTGTGTCGCCCTAGAAGATAGTGAGTGTAAGATATTCATAGTCAGTAAGAGTTCATTTGCATTGTGTTGCAACGGTTTAATGAGTAACATAACTCTTCACGGTTTTGGGAGGGACCAAACGGTTCGGGCCCCGTTGGCGAACCTAACTGTGTGTTTAAATGATGCCCAGCGTGAAAAGATACAGGAAATACTTATTGTGTGTGCTGTAGCCGATTTGTGTTTAGCTGATTATGACGTCATCTTGCCTGTAGATGTCGTTCGTAGCTTGCAAGTGGCAGCAGGTACAGCTACTGTATCCGAATGTGTTTCGAGTGACGTGTGTGACCAAGGTTAAGGGTAATCTCATGGAAAAGTTGGACAGCTTACCTGCAGGCCCAGAGAATAGTGGCAGTAACTTGACTAAACCTGTGTGGTCTAATGTGCGTATGTTTACGCAAGCCACTTTATATGCGTGTTTGTTGTTAATGCTGTTTGCTATTTCCGTAGCCGTGTTTTCGGGGGCTCAGTACTCCACCAAGAGTGTAACCAGTGGCACCCGTACAGCTAAGGGGTGCGCGAATGCAACTGTGTACGGAATTGATCTTGTTCAGTGTCTCACTCGTTTGCCCCTGTTTGTTAGTTGTAAGTTGTACAGACGCACAGCTATAGTTGAGTCAGAGAGAAGAGATGAACTTCGAGAGCTTCGACTGCTTACACATCCGCTTAACGACAAGAACGTCGCCAGCTGCACGATGAGATCGTCGACCAGTTTGACGACCGATCCGGGAGGTGCGACGCGAAAAGCCATCGCATCCAGGCTACCGACGGTCTTGTGCAACGGCAAAAGAGACCCTGGTGTGCACCAGACGCGTGCCGTGAGTCGAGGACTGATACGCCTGTCGAACAGTTCGATGGCAAGTCCGATCGTGTGTGTTACCAAAAAGGACGGTGTTGTTCGCCTTGCCTGCGATTATCAGATACTGTAGGTGACGCTTTTCTGATGTTAACCATCGACGAAGTGTTGCGCAATATTGACAAGAGACATATAATGTAATCAGCAACTACATTGAATCCAATCTGTTATCACGTCAGTGAGATGAAATCTGTGTGAATCTTATTATGTACTGTCTTTATTATGGTGTAGCCTAATGTATGTACATAAGTATTGCAATTATATATGTATTGCACCGCAATATTGCTTAATTGATTATTTGTGTATAACTAGTGAATGTCATGGACGTTTATTCAACTAGTTACATCGTAAATGTTGTGACAATTGTATGTGATTATTACGTTGGTCATCTTATGATGTGTGTATGGTATTGTATGTATTGTATTGATGTACCATGACACCTTGATATACTGTCATATTTATTTTTGTACGCTTGTAGTGATATGTGTATGTTATTCGTGTAATTAGGAAAAAAGTAAAATGGGTTTAGTTTGTTCCCCATTTTATTCTTTTTCCTAAGGGGGAGGTGTCAGATCGCGTTGGGCCTTATTTATTTCAGTGGACGGTATGTGTATTACACGTGCGAGAAAGTCGTCGTCGATTTATTTTCGCGTCAAAATAAGCTTGCTATCTGTATTTTTCGCTGCTTGATTGTCACTGTATTGTATTCATTTGTCGACGTAGACCGACGATTACGACGGTCATTGTGTATAGCGACTTTGTCTTAGTGTGGCTGGAGCTCGTCTATTAGTGTGTCTGCATATCACTGTCGCTGTATTGCTAGTTGTACCTGTCTTTGTGCGACTAGGAGTAGCGCGTAAGTAAATAGTTATATTATTGCGGCTTACGTTATGTGACTGTATTTTTGTACCTGTTCGTGCCTGGTACAAGCACTGGCACTAGATGCTGACCAATTAGAGCTGTGTTTTCGACTTAGCACCACTTCAATCAGTACGTAAATTGAATTTTGTGATTGCTATTGGTTAAACGAAGCATTAATTAGGTCGTCAATCAATCAATCAATCAAAACATAACCACTTACAAAATTGACCAGTGGTGTAAAACGCACCTAAAAAACTAAAATAAAAACCTAAGAATTATGTACAAAAAGTAAAAACTACTCAGAAATAAAAAGATCGCTGAAACAGTAAAGTTTTTAAGTTTCGTTTGAATGACACAGTGTCAAATAGTTCTTGAAGTGACGGTGGCAGACTGTTCTACGCAGCTGGCGCAGCGTAGGAAAACGCTCGTTGTCCGAACTTTAGTCGTGTGCGTGGTTGCTCGTAGCAGAGACTGCTGCCGGACCGAAGTCGTGTTCGTAATGTGACACTAGCTGTTTGTGTGACAATGTCAGTAAGATAAGACGGTGCTTGTGACGTGTGAATTAAATGCATCAGCAAACGCAGTTTATAGATGATGCGGTATTGCACCGGAAGCTAGTGTAATTGTTGCAGCGTACTTGTAACGTGGTCGCGAGGAGCGACAAGTCCGATCAGTCTCGCTACAGCGTTCTGAACACGTTGAAATGGTGCAATCGTGGATTTTGGCAAACCAGTTAGTATAGCGTTGCAGTAGTCCAGTTTGCTCAGTACGAACATCATCCAGAGAAGGCGCGTAAATGAGCTGTTTAATTACAGTTGCTGTCCTGACATAGACCTGGACGGTCATATGTGTGTGTAGAAGACAGTTGTTGTTCTGACGTGGACCTGAACGGTCAATGTGTGTAGCATGCGAAAATGCCAAGGTTGTATAGCCTTTGATTTGACTTCTGTGATAATGATAGGGTGCTTGTGTAGCCTCTAAATGTAGAGTTGATGAGATTGGAAGGCCTGTGTGAATCCCAAGAGTAGCGTTAGTAACAGGGTGTTTGTGTAGGCCCTATAGTGGTATAACAAGGGAAGGAAACTTTTGTGTCTAAAACTTAGAGTCTAAGAACTATCTGAATAGTCTGTATTGAAGCCCTTTTGTGTGGCTTAGTTGTATGTATATAATTTGTTATGGTTTCATATGATATTTGATGAATTTGAGTATTTCGTCACTGTTTATATTGATTTATTGATGTGAAAGCTGAGATATCACTTGTTGCACAGTGAAACTGAACAGTCTGTTGATTGATTAAACTATTGGATTTGCAGCTGCGACTGCTTAGCTATTGAACTGTATATGTGTATATTCGTCTATATTCGTATGCGTCTTGCACTTCAGTATTAATTTGCACGCTGTAAATATATTTGCTTATTAAATCGTATTATCGTTTTATTTTCAAATTTTGTGTCCGTTTACTTGAGCATTAAGCCTAAGTTAACCCTAAGCTAAGATCTTTAATACAGTCAAAGTTAGACTATGCCTGCATTGTGTATGGTTCAGATAGACATTACTACCTTAAGATCCTGGATTCCATTCACAATCGTGCTTGTGTTGGGGTGCATTCAGAACTTCTCCAGCAGCCAGTTTATGTGTTCAGGCTACTAAACCTCTACTAGCTCTAAAACGTATAAAGCTAGCTTTACAATACTGTCTTAAGCTCAGTGTAAATAAAAATAACCCGGCATACAATGCAGTTTTTAATTCAAAGTTCAAAACTCAGTTTGACAACAAGCCGAGCCAAACTCGCCCACTGGGCTTAAGAGTTCAAAACAACTTGCAGAATCTCGGCTTCAAGAAAAAGATGTTTTACCTACAACTGTTTCAACAATACTATTTTAAATTTTCAAATGCCCTAACTGTATATTTACTTCATGCTTTTACGATAAAACAACTACTAACCCAGAAGTGTTCAAATGCAAATTCTTTGATCTTGGCTCAAAGTTTTCACATCATGTAAAGATTTACACAGATGAATCCAAGGATGGAATGAGAACAGCTGCCGCTGTTGTTGCACCCAACTTTGTTAAAACAGTTTGCTTACCTGACAATGCTAGTATTTTTACTGCCGAAATTCATGCACTGAACATGGCGCTAGACATCATCCGCCGTACAAGAAGCAAAATATTATGTCGTTTTCTTGGACTCTTTGTCAAGCTTACAAGCAATTGAGAAGTGCAAAGTCGAAAATCTACTGATCTTGATTAACCAACTAATTAACAGTGGTAAATCTATAACTTTTTGCTGGATTTCCAGCCACGTGGGTATCCGAAGAAACGAAGATGCTGACATCGCTGCTAAGGCAGGACTTGATGTCGCCATCACCAACATGAAATTTTCAGTTAGCGATTTGTTAACTTGTGTCAACCAGTTGTGTGTTAAAGAATGGCAATAGCTCTAGAACCAGTGTACATCAAATAAACTTTACAGTGTGCAGTCGGCCGTTGGTCGCAGTGTTAGTTCGTCATTGGGCCGCTACGACTCAGTCCTCATCAACCGTCTTTGAGTTGGTCATACACGACTTACAAATACTTATTACCTAAAAGGAGAGTCAGCCAATATGTAAAACTTGTTATTTTCCGCTCACAGTCAAGCACTTTTTAGTAGACTGCACCCGTTACAGTGCAGCACGTCAAAGATATTTTGGAGTGGCCACTCTCAAGGACGTTTTTGAAAATGTTGCATCTCGCAACATCATCGTTTATGTTAAAGATATCGGCTTTTACAATTGTATATAATGCTGTTTTTACATTAGCTTAATAGCCTTGATTTCAACAAGTATTTTACCTTCGCTTTTAATACATATATTAACTGCTTTTAACTAGTTTTAACCACGTATGGCATTAAATGCCCTACTTTGTGCTGATGTGCCGTTGAAAAATACTTACTCACTCACTTAGCTGTATTTAACCAACTTTTGGCTTAGATATGCCAAGCAACTAAATCAGTTGACATCTATTTTACCACTAACAGTTGTTAAGAGCCAGAAGAAATTTTCTTTCACTTTAGGCAATTATTTCTGTGCACAGTAATTAAATAGATTTTTTGTTGTTACTTGATTTTTTGGAAACAAAGTTGAATTTGTTTCAGAAGACTAGAGTCAACTTTGTTTCTAATTTGACTCTTTTAGCTACAGTCCAGCAGTACATTTTAATCAGCTGAAAACATTTGTATCACATTTGAATTGACTACGTTTATTAGTTTACGAGATAATGCTGGATTAAAAAAGGTTAAATGGGGTCACGTCACATGATTAGTAACAGCAGTCTGTTCGTCGTTTTATCACTCTGTTTTCTAGTAAAATGATCTCTGCTGTTTTGGATGTGTGACTTGGTCGCCGTTACACAGTAATGTAAAATGGTAAGTTTTTTTTTACATTTAATGTTTGCTGTTTTATTATCCAATTGAACTGTAAATTTGTAAGTTAAAAGCAACAATGTGACCAAACCAATCACGTGACCATTTAACTCGCAATGGGTAACTTCCTATAAGTGGTCTATTGTAGCCATGCGTCTATCTTGCACCGTTACGCAGATATGACGCCTCAAAGATAATGGGGTCAGCACTTGGATTTTTTGGGTAACGTGACGTCATCGGTCACGTGCCATTTGCTCGGCATATGTGGTTTTCTATTGGTGGTTCATTGTGACCATGCATTCATTTTACACCTTTAGGAAGATATAAAGCTTCAAACTTGCATTTGCCCATGTTAAAGGCCAAAAGTTCACTGCGCATGCGCCGTGTCGCGTGACCTGTAGGCAGGGGGTCCAAACTAACCGCATATTTGGAATTCCCGAAACCGCATTGTTTATTTACTATGTTACTTTGGTAAGGCTACGATGACAATTAAAAGTAGTTGGTAGATGAGCATCTTCATTGTTAAGCATTTTAGTGGTATTTTTCCAGTCCGAAAGTGGGCTTAAATTTTGCGGTTTTGGGGAGAAATTACTCAGGCCACTGAAAGATAAATGTTGAAATCCCCTAGGAAATCAATCCTTACCGAAACACGCCATTCAGTGAAAAATGCGGCAATACTCCCAAAAATGTGTTCTCCAAAGCTTGGCAAAAAAATTTTAAAATTTTTTAAAACCATTTTTAAACACTATAATTTACCCCTTTGCCTCACCGACCCTGCTAAGTCGATTTGTACCATTTTTGGCACGTAGGTTTATACCGCCAACATAATCATTTGAGTAAAATTTTAGGTCGATTGATTCAGGGGTTTGGGGGCTACAAGTGCCTAAAATCTGGAGTTTTCTATTGACTTTGATAGTCGCCCTTACAACAGTGTTACGCATTATCGTGCTACACTGTGATAAACTGTTTTTTTGCGCATTTATGTCAAAAATACCCATGTAATGCAAAAAATTGTCATAGTTAAAAAAATTTAATGCTTTTACGCACTTTTGCGTAAATATAAATAAATAATAAATGTGTAAAATTTTGTTTTATAATTCTCAGCGATTGCTAAAAATGACAAAAATTAAAAAAAATACGCACACCGTGTTACCATGCTGTTGTCAAGTATACAGTGGCGAAAAAGTTATACTGTTTTTGTGAATACTATTGCATTTATAACAAGTGCCTAAGTCTGCATGTTTTTTGAAATTGTAGTGCATTTGTTAAAGACCAGAAGATTATGTATGTAAAGAAATTAGCAACTTGGATTTTATTTGTTTGGGGAACCATCCTTGTCATTTTCTACATTAATGTTCAAAATCCTACTGAACGCCAGACATCGGAAAACTCGCTATTTAAAAACAATGCAACAATACGTCACTGTGCAACAGGAGCTATTATTGGCGTTCGGCCTTCAGCTACGACTGTTTTATTTCAGAGTCGCACTCATTATAATAATACCGAAAACAGCCAAAAAAGGAAAACTTCTTTCCAAACGATATTTGAGAAAAAGATTTGGGGAAGAAACAGAAGAGTAAATTTTAGTGGCTCAGGTAAAATTTGATTTAACATTTTTGTAAAAAAAACGACAAAGAACTTATTTATTACGCGGCCAAAAACGTAAGTATATGGTAGGTTTTATGTTTTACTGCTGTTTGCCTTAAAATTTTGCCGCTTGATCGCAAACTTAAAACATGTTTATTTTTTAATGTGTGTCCAAGAATTAAAGCGTCCGTTGTTATTGCTGTAATAAAATAAACGCAGTAATAAGAAATCGGGAATGAACAACATATTAAACGCATGCTTTTAAACATGACACTGTCAATCGCGGTTGGTGACCTACACCAACGTCATCAGCGTAAACCCAACTTAAATCGCACAAGGACAGTCGTCTAAAAATAGCCCAAGTTACAACATTTTTTCGCTTATTTTACTGATTGTGGCACATTATTTAAGCTTAAAGCAAACACATTTTTTAAGTTGTCCTGCTGGCAGTGGTGGTCAAAAAATATGTTATCGTGTTACACAATGTAAAATATTTCAGTTTAACGCATTGTTGTCGACGATTTCGGGGACAAACTTGGACAAACTTACATCTCACACGATAGTGTGTGTTGTAAAAACGCCATAGATGCTTATTATCAAAAAATTGGCTTAATCCGCTTAAGGGTTTTTGCTCCCCATACAGGTGAAATATACACCCCTCCTGTTCAAAATTTAGTACATTGGTTTTTGAACTCTTTTACAGGCGAGTTTGTTAGACCGATTTTTACGCTTAATACGTTAAATGACGCGGTTCTGCGCAAGAAAGTGCTTTTTTAATGCTACAAAATAAAAACTTAATTTTTGCATTATTTATTCGAAAAATTCGAAAAAAAACCATGGCGCTAGATGAAAAAAAATAATTTTTTTAAACTGTCATAACTTTGATTATTTGCAAGATAGAGTCGTAGGGGTTGCGCCATCGAATGCCGCCAATCGCACTTTCCTTTGATCCACCCCTTTTGTTATGGCAACGAAATTTGGGACAAAATTGGCTATAACTCAGCTTGTGTAGAAGATTTTGGCAATTTTTGTCACCTTTAGAAGGGTTTTCGGTAGTCGGCCATTGAACGCTGCCAATCGCATTTCCCTTGACCGACCCCCGGTGCCATGGCAACGAAATTTGGGACAGAATTGGCTATAACTCGGCTTGCGTAAAAGATATCTGCGAGATTTTTTGCATCTGTAGCGTAGTTTTCGGAAATGAGCCATCAAATGCTGTTTATAACTGTGTTCAAGAACGATGTGATGACATCAGTCCTCTAAAACAGCAAAAATCATTTGTGTAACCTTACATGGGGCTATGCATATAGCGTCTTTACAAGCTGACTTTAGTTGGTAATCACTAACATAGTCTAAAGTCTTTTTCATTTTATGTTATTTGTCGTATTAGGCCTACTTGCCCAATGGTTACCAATTTGGCCAAACTGCCCAAAATATGCATAAACAACAGATAAACCTAAGCGTATAATATAAGCTTAACTAAAGTAAGTCTTTTAATGACTATATGGTGATCTCATATTGCTGCTTTTACTTTGGTCCAAAATACTATGAGCTTGCTGTATCAGATGGTTATTGCCACAATAGACTACTCAGGCTAAAACTGAATGCATTATCAACGAACGAACTTTATTATTAGGCCATCCGTCTGTGCATTCTACACGCGTTCAGAACTCAAGCAGTAAGGCATAAAAATCCAAGATTGATGTAACTGTACTTCGTGGCACAGTAGCTGCTACACCATCTTTTAGCTTCAAAATGTCTAATGTCAGGGTTAGGGTTGTGCTGTGCAGTTAGACAATTTGCAAGCATTTGAGAATGTGGTTATTTGAGTATTGTGTTGGCACAGGATCATATATTAGCTTTCTTGTTACCATTTGCTAAACCATAACAGAAACATTTTCGGCTGCTACGCTAATCAGTAAACATCGGGCAAATAAGCCTAATACAACAAATAACATCAAATAAAGAAGGCTTTAGACTATGTTAATAATTACTGACCAAAGTCAGCTTGTAAGGACGCCATACGCATAGCCTTATCTAAGGTTAGCCAAATGATTTTTGCTGTTTTAGAAGACTGATATCATCATATCGTCTTTACACACAGCTATAAACTAGAAAGTTTTTTTACATATATGATATATAAGGTTGGCATGTTTAATTTTGGCATAATCAACAAGATTCTTGGATACAACAATAGCGACTTCATTGTTCTCCGTAGGGGCAACTTAATTAAAATTATCTTGTACACTGTCTAGTAATCGTCTGATCCACAAAGCCTAGTTGGCAGCAAAACAAATTGCAATGTACACTGCTTCCGACGTCGACAACAACTTGTTTTTTTGTTATGTCAGCTGATAATGCTAAATACATTGTACATCTTTAGCGGATAAAAATAAAATGACCTGTAGTAGAATGAGGAATATTTGAGTCATTACCAAATCAGCATCACATTAACCGAAGAACAGTTTAACTTCTGATTTTAGGTAAGCCTACTTTAATACAAAATTTAGAGTACACTTTAAATAACGCAAAATTAGCTGCGGTAATATGTGTTTTAGTTTGAATTAAGTACCATGCCAACTGCTTGCAAAATATTAGGACAAATATCCATAGCAGCATACAACAAGCTTCCAACTAAAAAGTTAAAAACTGATACTTTACAAAATCAAATAATTTAATAACACCATTATCTTCTTGCAACTTCGCATTAAGATCAGCGGGCGTTGAGACAATCTTGGCATTTAACCTTTGGTATTTTCAAAGTGTGCGTTGAATAAACTGTTTCCGATGTGCTCCCAGACACTTCTGGTCCTAATTTTGTTTCATAAAAATTTCAAGACAGTAGCAACGTTTACCCATGTCATTCGTTTTGAAACGCATTGACAAACTTGCATTTAATTGATTCAATTCTTGCAATGTTTAAGTTATCATAATAAAATCGTTTTTCAATTGCCACAGTACTTTCAAAACAAATATATACACACAAATAACCAGTGCTTTGTTCAATTCCGATTGACATAATGTTTTCCCGAAAAGACTTATTTCTGCAACGCGGAGCTTGCTTTTAGCGATGCAAAGTCTTGTTCAAATTACAAACAAAATGTTTAAATTCAGGCTGAAGATAACCAACTTGCTGTTACATCATGCAAATGTCTTCAGACATTTTTTCAGAGATGCTGTAACATTTTCTGTAAGTGGGCCACTGTGATCATGCATCTATCTAACACCGTCATGGGGATTCAGCGCCTCAATGATAACGAAGTCACGACCTTAACCATTTGGGGCAACACAAAGTCATTCGGCAGGTGACCACTTGATTCGCGGTGGGCCATTTCGTATGGGTGGTCAATTGTAACCATGTATGTATGTATGTATGTATGTACGTGTATATATATATATATATATATATATATATAATGTATATATCATCATCATCATCATCAGGTCGAGTCTCCTCGGGCAATGGCGCGCCACTCGCACTTGTTCTTCATTAGTGTCCTCAACTCCGCTGTAGTCTGAAGTCCGGTATCCTTTCTGACCCTGTCCACATACGTCAGTCTCTGACTCCCTTTGTTAAACTTTCCTTGGGTTGGTTTTCAGAGTACCAGGTTGCTTACTTCTAGCTCGCTATGTCTCACACAGTGCCTTGGAAGTCTAAGTCTTCTTTCCCGGATTTTGTTTGATATCCTCGGTAGGTTACCATAGAGGTCCTCATTTGTCATTTTATCCATCCACGTAATGTTATGACCATCCTCAGCATACGAGTGTAGCAACCATCTAGTCTGTATTCTACCCTTGCGGATAGCGTCCATGTTTCACAACCATACAAAAGTATAGCTTCCACAGTTGTGACGAATAGCTTTTTCTTAAGTTCTGCATGCATGGACGACTTCCAAACTTTTTTCATAGAGTACAAAGCTCGCCATGCTAAGGCCTTCCTGATTTGTATATCTTTCCCTAAGGAACCAATATGTGATCCCAGGTACTTGAGATCTTCGGTTAAGTAAGTTTTTATCTCGGAGTGCGCAACGTTGTAAGCCATGACTTCTGTCTTCTTAGCATTCAATCTTAGCCGTACATTTCTGCATTCAGCTTCCACACAATGCAGCATCTCTTGTGCTTGCTCCACCAAGTTAGAAACTAGAGCAATGTCAGCTGCGAAAACAAAGTCTGTCTTTATTGTCGGGCCTACCCTCCTGCTCTTCCGGGGGTGACAGTGAAGCCAAGCTGCTTTTCCTTACCAATAATAGCTCTTCTAAGTGCATAGTGTAGAGCAATTATAAAAAGGTAGGGGGCGAGTGTATCTCCCTGTAGCATGCCAGCAAGGAGCGGAAAAAGCTCGGTCTCGGCATCTGGAGATACCACTTTAGCAGTTGTACTGTCATACATTGCACCGATTGCTTGCACTATGGGCCCCGGAATGCATCATCTAATAGGAAAACATCCACCAAAGGGAAACAAACCGATAGAAGGACATCTGCGGAAGGAAACCGAGTCAATAGGAAAGGAAACAAAGAAGATAGACCGTGAAAACCAATTAAATACAAACCCACAACACACAAATTGTCTTTATCAAACACATCACATATCTTCAGATACGCGACGGACATCTCCATCCACAGCACGCGGTAGAGGCGGTACAGAGGGCGGAGGTGGAAATCTTATCGCAGAACCGCGTGTTGTGGAGACCAAAGCGTCGAGGAAAGCCAAAGTATTGGGGAAATCGACAGTATAGCAGAATACTGCTATAGGAAACATAGGTATAGGAGACTGGG
>Ga0056128_1008324_pt1 | contig 13074 bp, 5 predicted proteins | sample WorMetLIZISLAND2_FD_71113 | JGI IMG/M metagenome (GOLD analysis project Ga0056128, IMG submission 71113) | Marine gutless worms symbiont microbial communities from Max Planck institute for Marine Microbiology, Germany - Olavius geniculatus... ...
ATGCATGACCTTAAACCTTGAACGTTTAAAAATTTTAGTGTTTTTTGCAATTTTCGGCTATGGCGCACATTTTAAGAGTAAATTGCGCCGAAATGGCTAGAGATAAACCTGGACAACCTGCGTAGGCCTATGAAATTTTTAGCATAGAACATTCATTTTTAACAATTTAAATTTCGACCTCTTAAATTCAAGTCGTCTTCGGTACGGAGGCCTCAAATTTGGGTACTCCTTCAAAATGCATTGTTATTTTATTGCATGCTGTACACGATTGCCCTGTCGGCAAAACTGCTGCTATCTCGCGTCACGCGAGCTTTGCTCAAATTAATTGTGTATTGTGGCATACTGTGGTCCATAAAAGGAACTGTGGTTTAATAATGATAGCTCTAACAAATACATAACACTTTAATATATATTTGTTATTTTTATACACATTTAAAAATTAAAACAAAACTGCAAAGCAAGCGGTAATAATTTACGATTATCGGTTCTCTAAATTTTTTTGGTATTGAATATGGAGCCTGTACTGGACAGACAAAAAAACCAGCAGACGGACGGACCAGACAAAAATGCGGCTTATTCAACCACCGCATAATATGAGAAATAGGAACAATACTTAAACCATAAGCGTGTATTGCAATACTGTAATATTTGAGAACGTTTTGCATGTTGTTCGGCGTATAATTCACATGTTGCAAAATGTGTGACCTCGGCGACAATAAGTTCGAGCAAGAATGTGGGTAAAATTTTTACTCGTCTTTCAACGAAACAAACAACAACGTTACACGATGAATCTGTGCCGCATGATGTATAACTGCGTCGACATACCTGTAGTCGTGAGTAGTCTAATTAACGTGGCTGATGACTGCCTGCAGCTGATGACGGCTGAATGCTTCGCGTCATAATCCACAGCGAGCAGTTGGCTTTCTGTCTGTTGCCAGCATCTTGCCGATGATCCCGCATGCTGAGACGCGATGTCGAATGACGTAGGCGTACACGCAGCAGCATCCGCAGCAGCTACAGAGCATGCAGTGGCGTTCCCTACCGGATGCCACGCGCAACTGCAATCCACCGCATTCCGTTCAATTTCCTGACGATCTACCGTGCATTTTTAATGATGTAGGACATTGACGTATAAACTATAACCCAGAATGGATGTGGAGACACACGCGCACAGGAACAGACGCCGGTCGGTGCAGTCGTGCAATTAATTTGATCTATCGTGGAGTAGCAATACGGCGACCAGTAGGCTAACGACACAGAGCATAAGGTCATGTACTTCGTTATTCGCCAAGGTGGCATCATTACAGGAGGTCGCAGCCATCCAGCCCATCTGTCTTTCTGTCTCACGGCGTGACGTCACAAACAACGATGCCGCCGATACGAAATCAGGTGGTCAAAAGTCAAAGACACACAGCTGCATACTGCACAAAATCATGACCGACTTCAAAACTGGTAGACAAATGCACTACGTAGAACCCAGTGGCACCTCGTGTGCTGCGCGAGATTTTTACGTTCATGCGGTTGACACGGACTTATTTTATATTTGCTACCGAAACTATATATCACATACATAATGACATATGAAGTTAATAGTTGATATGCAGATTGTACACGGCAAGTCGCAATAAATATTGTCCGCCCTGGGAAAGCACGTAAACTAACCGTTTCATGATTATTGTAAACGGTTGTCATGTACTTTTTAAAAGTTGGTGCTTATGTTGTGCTTAAGAATTATCATATTTGCACGGCTTAAAGATCGAAATCACGACGTTAGACTTGGTCAGCATTTTTAAATTTGAGTTTCAAACGTCAAACGAAGAAAATGACGGCTAAAACATCCCACAGTTCACGAAAGTTATATTGCAAGCAGAACCGCATATCGTGTGGCGTTGAGGTCGCTATATTTTCCCGTTATGGATAATGACGGCTGCTTCTGGGACTATAATACTGCCTGCATACCAATCTCTTTCATCACGCCGATGCACCATGTCTAAGAAGCGAATATTGGACATCAGTCGCAGTTGGGTTTATGCCCCATAAACCGTCGCATATCACTGACCCGCATACAGTTTTACTATCTATTGCTATTCGCTGATGAAAATGACTCGCGCTGTTGCAGTGTCCATGTTTCTGATGAGCAGAGAGTGATCACTAAGTTTTTGTTGCCCAAAAGCGAATATTAATGCATTATTAAATCATTTTTGGGTTTCACACTGCACTCGCTGTAGCAGTGTGTCGGTCGTGTATCGTATACGTTATAAGTTTCGGAGTTTAATTAACATAATGCACAATTAACGATAAAATAAAAGTGTGAATGTACCAGTTACTGAGCCGTTGCAGAGAAACGGCACGTCGCCCAGTCATCATTCCAGCAATATCTTCCCATGATTCATTTTCGTCAGTTACGTTACAAGCGATTCATGTTAACTTTGTTCAAAACTGGTAATGCTATACTGCAGATAATAAAAATGTTTTATACCTTCTGTTAATATTATTGGTGCTGTGGTCTTGTAAAGACGACAGCAAAAAAGCTCAGGTGTCGTCAAAACAGCGAATTTCCCCGAAGTGCGCAGTGTGTTTGTTATTGTTTCGGTTTGACTTTTTTGTCTATTTGTTAATTCGTAATTGTTGTTGACAGGCACGCACTGAAGCTTTAGACACACCAAGACAAAAACAAAATATAGCATAAAAATGGTTATTTAGGGCCATTCAAGATTATTTTCTGCAGAGTCAGTTTTAAGTTAATATAAAATTGAGACTTTTATATTACGATATAAATAATTTTAGCTTTATCTCTAAAGATTTCGCTGATATAGCGACCGCAAATTCAGCCGCATGATCTTTACATTTCCAAAGAACTAGTAGAGTTTTTGGGTATTTTTGGCATCTAAACGACAAATTTTGTAAGAGACCTCACAGCAATATTATTGACAAAAAGACGCGGAGTTATTGGAAAACAGACGAGTTACAGATGTTGAGAGTAAAGCAACAGGCTACGATCGACAACTAACGGAGATCTTTAAAGATGGCAAAGTCAAGCTATCACATAATAGCAATGTCGATCGTTACTGTTGTTTTACTAATTGTTGTCTTCGACTGTCTGTTGTGCGTTATTTGTGGCGTCTTCTGGGCGAACTTTCTCGTTAAAAGGCAGCGACGCACACTGCTGCAATTACTCTACTCCTAACGGTATCATTTCAACCATTGATGGTTGCAATTTGGTAAGTATGCTGTCGTACAGCACAGGCCTTGTGGAGCACTATAAGTGTTCCATTATGTCGGTGATGTCGGGCTTCTAACTTACATGTACAACGAAAAGTCCTAAAATTCATGGTGGTCAAAACAATTTTCAATGACACGTGTAACTGAGGGGCAAATTTGCAGACGAGAGGTCCAAAGTCGTGCAACGATTCTGTTTGTCACTGTGAAATGTTTTTATCAGCAGTGTAAATTCTACTATTTCTCGTTTTACTTCCACTGTTGTCGAACATATGAAAACTTGTTTGTGTTTCATATACCGCGCACAATTTTATTTGTGTACCTATTTTTCAGTGTAATAGCTCAAAGCATAGATGTAAAAATGTTTTTAATGTTTTTAATAAAAGTTTTAAAAACATGTCTTTATGTTTTTTTTTTAATTAAAAAAATGTTTTGTGTTTTTTAATGTCGTGCTTTTGTTGTTGTTAAAACGCAAACGTACAAAATTACAAATATGATGCATAACATTTAGTACATTCCGTCTTTATTTTTCACAAATAGTAGGTTTTTGTTTTTAATTCTTTAAATCAATTATTTTTGCATATATTGTTGTGGCAAATAACGACCTGTAAAAATGCTTAGAATAAAAAGTAACCATTAAGAACATGTTATTGTCTTAAATGTAGTTTAGTGTTGTGGTGTATATTTTTTAAATGTTTTTAAAGTGAAAAAAAACATGTTTTTATCTTTTTTTGCAAATTAATGTTTTAACATCTATGGCCCAAAGAGTAACCTGCCCAGAATATACCCAGGTATAGTTTGAGTTATAATAAGCTGTTTTATACCCGAAGTATAAATTAAGTTGAGCCAGTTTATACTTTAGGTATAAAATGGGCTAGGCCCAGTATATCGAGTTTTCTACCTCCGTTTTAACGAATTTAGTAACAACTAACGCATAGTCTTCACTTTTGTCAGACTGCAGACTATTGCATACCATAGACTCATAGTAAAAAAACGTTGGTATATATACATGAAAGAAAACGTGTATAACAGTCAATTTCAAGTACAGTTACTTTTGAATTTAAAAAGAGAACTATGCAATAATACCACGAGACTGTTAAAATGCCTTTTAATGCAATTTTTTCAATAGTATTAACCGCAGATAGCCTACAACATTTTCCATTTTTACGCAGAGTTTTTGCGAAGACGCACAAGCAGCGTATTGTTGATGCATTTATGCACGTTGACAGATGTCTAATCCTACTGCTCTTTATCGGAAGCCATTAGGAACTCTATAGAATCGGCGCGTGTGATCTAGAACTGACGCTACCATTAGCCCGACTAACTCTCTTAAGCCCAAATTCCACTACGACGACTTTCACCAAAACTTTCCCGCGGGGAAAGTCGTGGACACAAACCATCTCGATATGTTGAGGGATGAACACAGGTCAGATCGACTCGCGAGTCGGGACGGGTCAAAATGTCTGAAATCGTTATTTTTTTCTTTATCGGAGGAGTTAAACAATTTTACTTAAGTATTGTCGATAACTCAGTAAGTAAGTAACTAAGTAGAACGTGGATTTGTATAGCGCATCAACACCAAGGCAACCGAGGCGTGACAGTCCAATGACGCTTGATCAGGTAACAAGCGGCCAGGGTTTCACAGGCACGGCGGGGTTTTCGTTGCAGCAGCCAGCCACATGCTAATGATGTAGGCTACTTCGAGGCAACCGAGGCAGCACTGATCACAATAATTAGAATGCAATCGCTGCGCCAATTAATGCAGCAAGATGTAGACGCCTGCCGTCATGTCTACGGCTAGCTGTTTATGGCTATCGTCTTCTTCAGCTTTAATGTATGAAACAGAGCCGCATGTACTGTCAAAGCGTGTGCAACTTGCTGTGTTTATGGCAGGCAGCCGAGCACATTGTGTTGCATATACTGTGGCTATTCGCGGGCAGTACTTAACCTTGCGCAATGCTTGACAGTTTAGTTTGCTATATTGTTTACGGTATAGCTGCGAAAAATTGTCGATTAATTAATCGATTAATCGTTAAAAATAGTCATTTGGTTTTTAATTTATTTTCGTCAGATAGGCCTAAAAAATCTATTAAGTTTTTTTGATTTTTAAGCACGTAAAATAACTGCCGGTGCACGTTTGCAATTTACTTGTATTTCGCATAAATCAAGTTATCAAGATTTATAAATCTGTTTTATGGATAGTGTTAATTAGCACATTAAAGAAATTACAGTTAGGCCCTATGTCATTTAAGGTAAATAATCCGTTTATTGGTTACTGCCATACTGGCCTTGGGTCGGGTCGGGTCAGGTCGGGTCACGGGTCACTCATCAGCTCCAAAACGTGGGTCGGATCCCAAAAAAGTTGTTGCTTATAGTCACACGTGACATGTCACAGTCACAAGCTCTAACTGTTTATGCTAGTGCACCAGGAAATAAAGTAGCATGTAGGTTTATTCTTACGCGAAATCGCTCTAGCGCAAGCGATTTGCCTACAGCTACGCATTTCTCTGTAGCTTGGGTGTCGTCTGTTACATTCGTGCCCCCTGCTTAAACCGTTCGACAAATTTGTATGTTATTCGTCAGGTAGGCTACATTTGCGGTGTCCAGCAAAACATTGTTAAATAAAGGTCCTTAATCCTCTCTGGAGAAAGAAATATATAAAGAATTAAACCCCCAGTTAAAACTTGCAGTTGCCTATTTATGATTCACCAGGGGGCAGCACCGGTCAGCGATTTCGCGTCATACCGAATTACTTCGATCACTTGTTATATCTGGCACTGAACTGTGCAGTTTGCCTACACATGTATTTCATTCCGTTTCGTGTCCTTCGCGAATCAAAAAGCTGGTCACGTGACTCGGCTGAAGCGAAAACAAACTGGACGGGAGCAATCGGGTTGCGCCGTGTTGCATTAGTCGCCGCGTTGCGCCGACCGACCGACCGACGTGCGATTAACACTCGAACTCACATCCGCCGTCTGCATACTCTATGTGACACTCCCAGACGCCGCGACAAAGATGGAAATCTATAGGAGGACTGAAGGCCACTGACAGTCAGTCAGTTGGATTTGCATGGAGACAGCACATTGTGAAAAGCCGACACTGTAAACTGGGATTACAGACGTGGACATAGTGATGTACAGTAGTCCGGTCACACCTAGTCACGGCCAGTTATTGGCGCCAGAAAAAGCAAGAGAAAAGCAGTTAACAGCACAGCTATCAACCTTGATGGGCCGTCACAACACGACACACAACGTCATGGTGATAGCATAAAAACGAAGCCATGGGCACTACATTATCCACTTTGTGTTTGCTCATAGCTGTGATATGCCGATATACGTCTCAGTTGCTATTAATCAAACGATATGGACGAAGCCATAAAACCATCTCTCAACATGCTGACGGACGGTGAACAGGAGACAGAAAGGCGTTTTTGCTCTGTGTGGGACTTGCTAGGAATCACTATAGACATTCTTATGAAATAGGCTTACTACGGATTGCAGCTCTTCCGTGCGTTTAAAAAATAGAAAAGTCGACGCCTTTGCGATAAAGTGATAATTAAAGATACTGCTGAACGCTACACTGTTGTGTGAAATAATAATATTTAGAAATCGTACCGATCACAGTCACGATGCAAACCTATTGTTCAATACACCAAAAACACATTATGCTATCATATATTCATGATAACATTTTTTTAGTTCATGCGCGTTTAGTTTGCCGTTGCTGCTGTGCTTAGGTTAATGCAATTTGTGAAAAATTATATTTCACACGGTTGTGTTGTGACGCGTTTTGGATGTGACGGAATTTTTCATAACCCTTAACGTAAAATTTTTATGGAGTCTACGAATAAAAAATTTTTTGAAAATTCGTTTAGAATTGACAATGTTTCAGATCGAAATTTGTGTAGTACTTTTTGCGACACCGTGTATAATTTTGCTAGATGTACGTTCATGACATATACATAAGTAGAGGAACTATTTTACCGTTCTTCGGTAAATACGCAGGGTGCGACGAGGTTCTGTTGCCATGCATACGTTCACAGTCGCTGCAGTATAATAGCCTGCACTTTGTCTAAGTTTGTATAGAAACGGAGTTAACCAATTGAGTTGACTGATTGTTCATCGCAGCAGAAGCTGTCTCCATGGGACGGGGCAACATGAGGTCCACATCGTTTAGTTTAGAAGACAAACAGAACCCTGTCACCAAATTATTTGAAGACAGAAAGTAAAAATAAAAATTGAGAAAATGTGTTATTTCAATTACGTAATAATACTGCATTGGATAAAATGTCAGTTCTGTTTTTTTCGCAGGTAGTGCAAAAGTAGACATTAGGTAAAGTGGGAAGTAGTCTAATGGCCAATTTTGTCGGAAATATTCGTACAAAAATATTAAACTTTGATATTCTTTCGTTAATCGATAATGTTGAAGATGTTTTTTTGGGTCGCAGTGTACTGTGCATTGTGCTAAAACTGTTAGAGGTTTTGGTTTTGCTTTATCTTTGGTTTTATCGCAGATGTACCGAACACCATAATATGTTGTTATTAGTTTTAATTTTGTAGTAATTTTGTTTTATTTGCAACTTTTAACGCACGTGAAAAGGCCGCTTTATGTCCATGTCTTGTGGTCCAAAGCTCAATCTGCAGCGGCCGCTTCAATTCATCAGTGTCAACTAAAGACAGACAGACAACCCCCGCCCGACTCATGACGGTCGTCTCGGGAACGCTACAACAGTACTGACGTTTTCTGTTGCAGCAGCTGACAGTTACATGCACTGCGTTTTAACCTTAGCGCGATGAGCAGCTGCATTGTCTTAGCTAATGGAAGCCATCACCGCTCTGTCTTGTTCTTTCCGACAGGCCGTCGAGAAATCGCTTGTGCACGCGAACTTGCAGGCATATTTTTTCTTTCGTTTGTTTTCTCAAGACGTTTACTTTCATCAGAAGACAGTTCTTAATCGAAATTTAGTGTTTATCGAAAGTTAAATTTTACACTTTGAAATAATTACGACAATCATGATGTCATTCTCTCCACTTCACAAAATATGAAAAGCAAATTAAATAAACTGAAGTAAAATGGCAAACTGCTTGAGTTTTAGTCATGAGAGGGGAAGAATGGAAATGGTTACGTTTTCCCCAGTCGACTAGAGGGTCCCTGGGAGCATCGTAAGCTCGTCTAGCGGCACATTTTAGCACAGAACGAACGATAGCGTAACAAGTAAGGTAATTTTTTTTTATTTTTTGATAAAAATAAAAATTTTAATCAGTGAATGAATTCATCCTAGTTACGGTGGCTAGACAACAAAACATGTCAAAATCATGTGGGTCCTCGTCTCTGTTCAACATTGACGTTCTTGGTTGTCATGAAAATTTTTACAAGTTAGTGCACTTACACGACGAACTGTGTTACCTTTAAGTACTGTTTAAAAGTACTGGTTTTTATAAGAAAGCAAACTACTACGTTTAATGGAGCTGTAATGTAATAATATACCCGTGGAACTTGAATGCGGCGTCCGAGATAGAGACTTGGATAACGACTGTTGTGTAGGCCCTACTGCGTTATATTCACAGAAGCGTTCAGTTGAACGGTTCGCTGCGTCAATTCGATGAAATATTCAGAGACAGAATGCTCTCGGGAAAATGCATCAATTGGTGTTTATGACTCGTCACACTTACGCGGTCGTATTCCACGGTTCACGACCAAATAACTTTGCACTCTTTTGCAGTTTAGACGTAATGTTACGTAACTGGTTAATCAGCTAACTCAGCAATAGTAAGCCTAATGGTTTAGTTATTAAAATATTATAGAACTGTTGTTTTTATAACGCGTGCTTCTGAAGTGGTGTTTTAGACCTATTTAGAGTTACGGCGCCACGACGCCAGGACCGTCAAGTTATTTCCAAGTTCGTAAAGTTGTAATATAAAGAAATGTAAGTCGTTTTTTTAGTGGCGTTGAAAACTATTTTAAAGTAAGGACCACATCAAAGGCCGAAAGCGCCGAGAAGGTGAGGTGTTTACTGTCCCCTTTCCTGCACCTCGCCTGTGCTCTCTCTCAAATTTTTTTTTCATCTCAAAATGGCGTGCGTTGGTAGCGCTGAATATAACATTTTAGTTACAACAAAAATGCCACAAAGATCGCACAGTAAATGCGTAGTAACAATATTTTATTTGCCGCATTTCGTTTATATCTTGCAAAAATATATGTTTATTCGTTTTTTTTCGTTTGCCACATGGCTTTGGCCTAACGGTTAAGGTAGTACCCAACGCCAACTATAGACAACAACCGGAAAGTAATAACCACCGGAACGATTCTATGAAGTGTGAAATATGACGAAGATATTGCTAAAATACAAGAACAATGGTTTAAAACAATAAATATAGTAGTAAACATAACTAGAAGTGTAATCAAGATTTGTATAACGGTAGGTCTACGTGGAAACTGTGTTAATTTGTATACGGTAATTTAAAAAACGCACTTTTGACACGATTAGTGTAGTCTTAATTCATTTAAGCAGTGTGGATGGTTCAACTTTAGATCGTCAACTTAAAACATATCGATCGTCTGTCTGCTAGAGCCTTATAGCTTTTCACTTCCCACACGACGCCTTCGTCAGTCATCGCGATCACCGGCTTGACCAGTCAAGCATAATTTTAATAGCTGTTTTCATTAGCTTTCTCCCGCGGCATCGATTCTGGGCCAAACGATGAGCAAAATGTAGTCCTATGGTAAACTATCGAAAGTCTTCTTCTACGGTAACTCAGCCAGCCAGCGGGAAAAAGAACGTCGATCTATGGGAGCGCCTTCATGCGCTCGAACATCGTTCACACGCAGACCTAGTGAACTACTATAAAATTATTATGTTGTATATTAAGTGTATATTAATTTTTACAACTCTTTATTAGTAATCACGCCATTCAAGTACTTATCCTGCAGCCTTTCGTTGCTGTTTTGTGTAAAATGAAAGTGCACAATTAGTTGAGAATAGAATAAGCCTGAACCCGAGAATGTTGAACTGTAAACAGAAATTCGGACAATTTTGTGATGGACGGTGACTGGGGCAGCTTTCTGTTGTTTTTACGTCGGTTGATAATGTTTTGTTTTTGCAACAGCGGAACAGGCGCACTTGATGACTATTAGCCGCGTAATGATGAGCTGTCAGTGGACCAAACACGGACGACCGCCTACTGCTGATTAGAGTCCTCCGTCTAGTACGTGCCACTGTATTTTCCGGAAATTAAGTTGAAGCTTTGACGAATACAGACACAACGAATATCTAATTAGAGAACGTAGTAAACTTAAAGGGACGTGCGCAAGACCCAATGAAACGAAACATTAGAAGATGATCGCTGCTTACTGAGGCGTTTTAGCTACACCGTGTCTCAATAAAAAACGTGCCAATTTTATTTTTTGAATAACTTCGTAAAACATTGGCAGATTTTGGCAATTTTTGGCATGCAGCATCAGGAAAAACTATACGTAAATGATGATAGTTTAGCACACTTCACCTTAATACTGCTGCTACACTATTTTGTGAAATGCAGATGTCGTAGTTTGGACGTTTACAGCAATTAATTCATACTGGGGAACGAGTGCGTCAGCTCAGAAAATCACTGAGATTATAAAATCATTGAGATTATAAAATCATTGAAAATTTGTTACATATTTAACACTAATCTTATTCGTTTTAAGATTGTACGTCGACCAACTGAAACAACGCATCAATAGCGAATGAGCCGCTTTGGGTCGCGCGTTATTGAACGTGCTGTTGACGAGTCGCGTCAACAACCACCGATTGCGTTCGTGCTGGAGAAAGCCATTCTGAGCACAGGCAGTAATAAAAATGATAAGATGTGACACGTAAGACTTTCTGAAGAATATTAGTTGTTACGGATTTAATTAATAATTTTTGAGCCGACGCATGCGCTATACAGTATGAATTAACTGCTGTAAACGGCCAAACTACGACTCTGCATTTTACAAGGTAGTGTAGCAACACATTAAGGTGAGGTGAACTGAACTATCATCGTTTATGTCAAGTTTTTTCTTGAAGTTGTATGTCAAAAATTATTAACAACAGCCAATGTTTTAGGGAGTTATTCAAAAAATAGAAGTGGCGCCTTTTTATTGAGACACAGTGTATAGGCAGTAAAAGAAACGACACAAGCAACTTGAAACGTCTTCAAAGCATGCCGTGACACAGTAACGTGAGATTTGTAATCATGCAGATTATTATTTATAGAACTGTTGACACAATAGATACGCTAGGCTTAGGTCTATGTTAGATCTAATAATGATGATTCAAAATTGATAGACGTGGTGGCCGCTGTAATTGCATATGTTCAGTGCCTTGCCGTCCTGTTTATTTTGATTTGGCATTGTCAGTTTTCTGTTCTGTTGTCCGTCTCAACTTTGAACGAAATAAATGGAGATGGAGGAGATGGAGCTATCAGCTCGGTCTGGGAGTTTCCAATAGGCCTCTCTCTTAACGAAGCCTATGTACGCGTATAGCTTATACATTGTGCACCCTGTGACATAAAAATAGAACACCAAACTGTTGTTCATATCTTCGCCAAATATTGATCGATTTTAAAAATCATTCAGGCCTAATTAGCTCATTTTTACGGAATTTGCACACACGACCTTCTGAAATGAAATAAGAACTGTCTTGCTGAAACAAAGTCGTCAAATTCTACTATACGACACACAGCAACTATTATACGACAGATGCAAGTCATAGTCATGGCCTTTTGAGTGCGTGCTAATTTTCTCTGTGTATCGTCTCGTAGGCTATTCCGCTTCGTGCTGCCCTCTAGCGAATGAGTTATAATTATTTTAGCGAACCTCGTCAGACATCGCAAACAGAATGCAACTGACATTTGTAAAAATACCAGTGGCGTAGCAATAGATTGTGCAGGTTATGCAGTGCACAAAAGCCCCTAGGGATTCAGGGGCCCCAACCGCCTGGGCCGTAATTTTTTACGCCTCTGGAAATTTTGAAATAATGAAATACACAGATCAGATGCGACATATTTTTGTACTCTGTATCACGGCCTATGTTCGTTTTGTCGTACGCTTTATTAGTCCGCCCGGAACCCGGTAGGCTTATATTTCACCGCAGATGTTTTATGTTCAAAGCAAGATATTCGAGCTCCGTCGGCCGATTGTCGTGAAATTTTGCCACATGATTGTAGTTTGCTTAGACTTTATAATGCAGGTCCAAAAATATAAAGTCCCTTTTCCCGAAAAAAACTGGAGCCAAGAACATGCAAAATTTGGCGCGATTACGGACATCTTCTTTAGCGCCCTCGTTCGGGGTGACCCTCTTTGAATTTATGGAAAAGCTTTACTGTTCCTAAAACTAGAGTCTTCCAGGCAGCGACGGTGAAGATTTGGTAATTCTAGCTTGCAACGTTTTTGACTGATTCACCCGTGTGACGGAAGGACGGACGCACAGACGGACAGACAGAATTGCGATGGCTAAGACGCGCTGAAAGCAGTAGCTGCTTTCGCGCGTAAAAACGATATTTTGCTGGTTGTTGCGTTTTAGATAGGATAAAAAATTCACTTTTAGTGACATTTTTGTTTTGGAAGAGCGGATGATAAATACAACTGAACATTTATCGTGAATCAAAAAAGCAAACTATCATATTTTTTATCTATAACTGCATAAATGCTGTAATTTGGCGATTTTTTTTATAAAACCTGTGTCGGGAGAACGGGCAAGTAACACTGCAGTGTGACACTTGTGTAACGCCATATGGCAGGCAGATGACGCTCGTTTGTCTGGCTGTCTATTTGTTGATTGGATAACTGAAAACTGTATCAACGGATTTTGAGGAAAATTTATGGCTAGATTGA
>Ga0056128_1008325_pt1 | contig 13072 bp, 3 predicted proteins | sample WorMetLIZISLAND2_FD_71113 | JGI IMG/M metagenome (GOLD analysis project Ga0056128, IMG submission 71113) | Marine gutless worms symbiont microbial communities from Max Planck institute for Marine Microbiology, Germany - Olavius geniculatus... ...
ACTTTTGGCACGGGAGAGCAGGCCATAGCTCTTGCTCCCCCAAAAGTTTGAGCCTTCTGCACTGCGATGTTAGACTGAGTCGAATCGACTTAGACATCTTAGAGTTTTGCCGCTCTGTGGAACGTTCAAGAACCAAAAAGCTTTCAGCTTCGCCCCTCTGGCCCCCCACCAAGGGCTCTGCCCCTGGACCCCGCTGGGGGCTCCGCCCCCAGATCCCCGTTATAGGCTCGCGCTCCACGCGCTCGCCATGGCCCCGGACACTGCTTGCTCCCCCAACTTTCAAATACTTCCAACGCCCATGTCCAGCCTTGCGTCTCGGTCCGTCATTTTCGAGGTCACGCGTTTTCCAATTATGATATATCCTGTGATGCATCATTTACACTTGTCCTGCAACTTTAGCGCCCCTGTCTGTCCAGGACTGAAGGCGAAAAAGCTCATTCATCTCTGAACACGTTAATCCAATACGATCTCGTAGCACATATCCACAAGCAACTCAACTGCTTGTAAACCAAGCTTCTCAATACGGCTAGTGTACAAGATAATCCCTATAGGAGTGGCAAGTGTTTAGCGAACTGCCTCTAAACTTTTTTAAGTGCACAGGAATCACAGATATATTGCGGTGACCACAAGACACTGTTGTACTCAATCAAAGGCTTAACGTTAAGTAGCCTATAAATAGCCGAGTCCGCCGACTATTCAGTAAGCCGCCCACGTACACGCAATTAGGCCTAATCCAGTTTGACAGCGCAGAATTTTAGCACCGTATAGATTGACTTACCATTTTGGAATTCGTAAACATTTACGAATTAAACCAAATCTTAAAAATATGTTTTTTTCACATCTTTGGTCAGTAAAATTTTCAAAAATTTGTAAAATTCGTGGATTTTTAAGGTTAAAATGTGAATAACATTGTCAATTTACGTGGTAAGCCAATAGTCTGTATGACGCTGTGTATAGCCTAAATGCTTGCTCAATCTTGACTTTCAAGGGTATGATGGCAAAACATTCTATCAGCTTTTAATGACATATCAAGAAAATTGAAAAAGCTTTCTATGCAATGCAGTTTTTCGGATTTTTCCATAGTGTCGTTTTTAATGTTTTTGAAAAGCTTGTTTAAAAACAACGTACATATTTGCTTGCTATATTTTACGTATAAAATAATTAAATATTTAAGTGGCATTTTAAAGAGCTTTGTAATTTGTAGATAGGACGTTTGCTATACACAACTGTACATGTAGATAATTATGATGTTTTGCCATTACAGATGTTCACCTGAGATAATGCGGCCGTCCGAGGTTTGTAGCGGAACGCACGGTCCGTCTCTGGTTTCACACAGCCACCTCCTGGTCATTGCGCCGCGCCCAAAACGCATAAAGTTTCGCTTCGCGCCATCTGCGCAAAACAAAATAATAGTCACTTTTATTTTATGACAACTTTGCCAAATGTGGTCTGCTTCCAACTGCTTTTTCACTTAGTGATAAATAGCGGAAGAGGCCACGCTGCCACTTCACCTCATATCTGCTGCCACACTTGTATTCAGCGCACTGGAGATTTCTTTGAAATGATAGTGTGCTTAACGCACAACGCGTCATTGATGCCATTCAATAACAAGACTGTGTCATGAATAACATACTTGAAGCGAGTGCACGTCCATAGGGCAAACAATTTGAAAATAAACAGAAAAAAATAGCAATCACGATAAATATTTACTATAAATAACGACTTCCCACTATTTTTACATGAAACAACTTCTGTAAAGAGGTACAGTTAAACATAAAAATTTCGCCAAGTAGTGTGGCAGCAGACATGAGGTGGGTAGCAGCGTTTAATTCTACCTTATTTGCAATACATCACTAAGTTTGATAGTAAAAAAAAATGCTGCAATCGGACCAAAGTTGCCAAGTTGTCGTAAAAATAACAGTGGCTTTGATCTGTCTAAAACGCGATGTAGAATGACGTATTTGACGGCAGTGTACAATTTCACTTACATACGCGTGTATCGTGTTGCGTTTTGTGTTTGATATTGTGTTGATTTCTGCTTTGTATTCTTTTATTTCATCATCGCGCAGACCCGATCATCGTGCGACACAGGTGAACGCGTCTCGCTTTGACCCTAACCAGGTAAGCCGGTAACCAGAAGGATAGAAGGCTGAGTTTATTTGGTAAAGTTTTTTGGCTTTAGTCGATTGCTTCTGTTAATTAGGTTAAAGCTCTCAGTGAAACCTCGTTTCAGAGCTACGAATTAGCGTCATTGCAGTGTGGGATCCCATGCAGCAATGACGCTAATTCGTAGCTTCTTCGTAGCTCCGAGAAACAACGAAACAGCTGAAACGTGTAGTTATACCATTGTTGGTGACTTCCGGGTCGGCGGCGCTAGCGCGAGTGGAAGCATAGATCAGTAAACCGACAGATAACAGGAACATCGTCGCGTACCACGTTGAACATTGGCCATGCTTCATCATAACTGTGTGCAATCCACGCCAGTTGAAACCACTGCGCGTAACACACACAGTCACAATACAGCGTTATCACCATAGCATAGGCTTAATCAACACTTTTATTCGCCAAATACATCCCAATAACCAGTACATAATTTTAAGAAATGCAATAAAATAATACAATAATAACAGTAACATGGCATCAGTGCATCATCAACACTGCGGCTGTGCTAAGTTAAGTTAAATGCTATAGCTCTTCATAGGAAAGCCATTTCAGAGCTACGGAGCGTCACCCGCCGTATGGGAACACGCAGTGTTACCTGCCACCCGACACGGGTGAACGCGCTCGGTTTTAACCCTAGCCAGATAGGACGGTACTTGATTTACCTACCCCAAAGGAATAGAAGGCTGCGTTGACCTAGTCGGCTGATTACACATACTGTGATGGTTTACCTGCTCGCAGACAGTCACCCATCCAAGTACTAACCTGACCGGGCGTAAAGTAACTTCGTTGATCGGATGAAACGCATTACCGCTACGCTGTGTGCATGATAATAAAGCTGCGTTCATAGCAACAGAAATAAAATAAATTGAACTGAAATAAAACGAAACGAAAAGAAATAAACTAAACTACCCTGTGTTCGGTAAAAAAGTAAACCCATAAACACTGTACAATAGAAAAATCTGAACGAATTTAAATACACTTTTACGTGCTTATTCCCCAACAAATTGCTGAGTCGATCACCTAATTTCGTAAAAAATGTTATTTTCTATTAAAGTTATTAATAATTTAATATCGATGGCAAAATATCCCCATTGCCAAAATGGCGATAGCCTACTACAGTCGCTCGATCGAAAGTGACGTTTGTTGATGCAATCGACGTAAACAATAACAAAATGGCATTTTTGCAGACGCTCGTGTTTTAATTAAACTGTTGAAACAACAGAAAGTGTATGGTGCTAAAAAGTTTCTAGCAGAATTTCGCAGCAATCCGCGGACACTGTCAGAATTAATCAAAGGATTGCTTAATACTAGACAATTCACGTTTTGAGGTAACCTCACAAAAAGTTACTGTAACTGTTGTTTGCGTTAATAAATTTAATTGAAATTTGACACTTTGATTGCCAATAGACAGCGCATTGTTGGCGCAGAATTTTGCCACAATCGGATTTGTTTATTAGAGGTATGCAAATGTACAGTCGTTTACTTACGTAACGCTATATTGGTAACGACGTTATTTTGTTATCGATATTCAGCAATCAATAACTCCGCTAAAAACAATATTTTTCAACGAAATTTGGTGCTTATTTTAGCAACTTATTGCAAATTAAACGTACAAAATTATATTTAGATTTCTTTACATTTGACATTTCTATTGTACAATGTCTATGGGTATACTTTTTTTACCGGATACAGTGTAGAATACGACGTGCACGATTGCACGCATGCGCATTCTAGTTTAATTCATTTCTTTTTGTTTCGTTCCATTTTAGTTTATTTTATTTTTGTCGCTTTGTACGGTCATTAAGGGCGCTCAGTTTGCTTCGCCATCGATAGGCTCTATGGATACGTAAAAATGACCGAAAACATCGTACTACATTATTGAGCCGTCAACAGTTTTATACCCGTAAAGCCTATTATAATCCCGGTATCAACAGAACAAAAACACATATCCAGAAACCAAATTAGACATCACCATATTTAAACGCAGCTAAAAATAGCACGAACTTGAACGATCATTCATGTTGAACGTCTGTTCTGTCAGTGTGCTGCCCGGCTGTAGTGAATAAAGATTCATATCTAACGCACAACTTGCGTGATGTCTTCCAGGGAAAAGTGACTGGTAAAACATTGCAGAAAAGCGATAGGGACTGCTTTCGGCAAAATTTGGTTTGGTGATTATAACAATACACCGAAACGTAGGCCTAAGTTTACATCACATCGAATCCTGTGATTTGTTGGGCCATAATATTGACGCAGCAGTAATAAATTTCAATTGATTAAACTTGTTTTTGTTAGAATTAATCATCAGTTAAGTCATGATCAGTGACATGCATCAATTACCTTCTTAGTATTATAACGTAGCTTACTAGTTTACAAGTTTCAACAATATAATTTTTAAAAAGTAGCTTATTTAATCTACCGACACGTGCAGGGACGAAATTATGAAAATCGGTCAATATTTGGCGAAGACATAAACAAAAATTTGGCGTCATGTTTCTCTGACTCACTATCGTAGTTAGTATGTCCAAACGATGTAGTTAAAAGTGCCCATCACTAAATGCGATGCGATCCATTTTATTACGATTCTCATTTTTATTCAGCTATTTCGTAAAAGTAAAGAAGCCTGCGGTTTAAGGCAAGCATGCAATATTGTATTTTATTAAAAATGTATTAAAATTTATGTTTTTAGACATTTTTTGTTTGTTTTTCTTTGTTTTTTTTTGTTTTCTATCTGTTAAACTTGTTTTCAACAATATTGGACCTGCGCTGTTGTTACGAATGAGTTTACTAAGACACGCATCGTGCTAAATTAGTGCATTAAACTGGCAGCTCGCGTGCCAGTTTTCTAGCACAATACACATATATGATATTTACAATTTATACAGAGTTATTTTGGATAAATCTCTAACTATCGCAATGTTTATGAAAGATGCTCACCTGCGCTGAAGCTCTTGCGAAAAGTGTATTGCGTGATCCAGCGGTAGTCGGCAGTGGGATATAGCTGCGCCAGCTGCTGCAGCTGCTCGATTTATACGTTTACTAAATGCCCTGCAATTAGGCCTATAGCCACCCCAGGCAGGCACTGACATAATCAGCTGTTCACATAGGCCTAGTTCTGAAATTATAAACTAAGGGGCGAGTTAACAGAAAACTTTTGATATAGCGTTGGACGGGGCAAATGAATAGATTGAAGCAACATTGCATTTTTGTTAGATTACTTTTTCATACACACAAATATGTCTCAAGTTGTACGTAATTCAGCGGAACAGCGGAACATGTACAGCGAGCGGTACATGTCGCCGGACCTGACCGTAAACACAGACTAATTGCGCGCGACACAACAGCGCTGAATGTCAGTCAGACGGCTTTATTTCTATTTGTTGACAATGCTTCGAAGTCAAGGCATTCCCCTGAACATCTGTTCATTATCGTCCGGGGAATTGTCGTGCCGTGCATACAGGTATAAGATTTATGCTCTGCCGTCTTGCGGAACTATGTCTATACTTGTTGCGGTCTCTGCATAGTAGGCCTACAGTCTGCTCTCTAAAGGCGTGTTATCTCAAGCAAATTTTTCACAGTCGAAAAGTTATAGAGTTCTGTCTTTTCTATAGCATATGTCACCCAACAATTTTCTGGTTTGCAATCAATATATAAGAATACCTTAAGTAGGCTAACAACAATTTAGGCTACCTAAATATCAGCTAAAATATCTGACGTCAACTGGGTTTGTGAAAAAATACGAGTAGTTTAATCTATGGATGTAAAAAACGTTTTTAAAATATTTCAAAAACGTTAAATCTTTTAAAAACGTGACAGAAATAAAAAAAAACAACGTTTAAAAATGATAAAAAAACGTGAGCTTTAATTTGTTTAGTTTCTTGCTTAAAATTTAATGCTGTAAGTGCAGTATAGTTAGAATTAGAGAAAGATTGTAAATTTTATTTAATTACAATCAACCGTGCGGTCATAAGACTCAGTATCACTATACTAAGTAAGTAAACTACTACTATTATAGCCTATTAATTTGTTTCAGTCGCTCTATAAGTGCTTTTCAGCGTTTTTGGTGAAAAAATTGTAAATTTTAGTTAACATTTAATTATTAAAAAACGTTCAGAAAAAAACGTTAAAAACATACAAAACGTGGCAGGAATAAAAAAGCTAAAAATCGTTTTTACATCTGTAATTTAATCTCTCTTGTGCTTTTATATTTTTTGTAAGTCTTTTGCATCTGTAGTCGTTTATAACGTAGCTTATATGTATTGTTTCTTTTATTACCTCTGCCAAGGAGGTTATGTTTTTGCCAGACTTTGTTTGTTTGTCTGTCTGTCTGTCTGTCTGTCTGTCTGTCTGTGTGTGTGTCAGCAAGATAACTCAAAAAGTTATGCACGGATCTTTCTGCGAATGTCGGGAATGACAAAAACTACCAGTGATTCAATTTTGAGGGTGATACGGAAGAAATCCTGGATTCTGGATCACTTTGAAATTTTCGTTACCATTGCTTTCAATGGGGCATAAGGGAAACCGCTGCAAAGCCGAAGATGGTGCTGCCACCTAGCGAACAACGTTGCCTTGGCGGAGGTGTGAGGGCTCTGACTGCTTTCTAGTTAGTCCTTATAGCAGCTCATAAACACAGTCGCTTTGAGACGGCAGCTGTCTAAAAAGCTGAACAGTTCACCCACGTATTAGCGCATGCGCTAACTCGCGATCGTCCTGGCGGCGCGATGAAGCCATCAATAATTCGCACTGTCGTTAACGACGGAAATTCGTTTGGTCGCCGTTGGTAATCATTGTCACACCGCCGCTACGCTGTGTGAAACTTTCCGTCATCATATGCCGCCGTTTGGAAGCGTTTCGTCATATCACCTGTCTGGCTAGGCGTCAACGGACAGTTGTCAACAACGGTGTGCTTCGTCGCAGCGGCACATTACTCAAAATAGCGATACTTCGTTTCCGACAACAGTTTTTAACCGACCGTTAGGTCGAGCCTTGCGTACATGTGGCGGATTCAAGGGGGGAAGCGCCCCCTCCCCCTATTGACCGGATGCATCTTAAAACAAGTAAAATTTTGCACGAAAATGCATTATTTTGCCTAAAATTTTCACAAATTTTCTGGGAAGGGGGCTATGCCCCTTCCCAGACCTCACCCCTACCTTTCCGCCCCCCATTCCAAATTTCTGGATCCGCCGTTGCTTGAGTGCGATTGTGTCTTCTGTCTGTTTGTCTGTAATGAATGTAAATGTAATGTGCATAAACCATACGTCGTAGAAGGATCGGCGGTGGTACCGTTGGATAAGGCGATGACGAGTTCCTATAGATTGTCAATAGTACCGTAACCGTATCTCTATCTGCAGCGGTTTGGCCGCAATTTTGAATCCAAAGTTGCTGTCTGCAGCCGTCGCACACGTGCGCCAAATTAACGTGGGAGTAGGTGTATGTCGAGTGCTAGAGGGGAGTAATTGTTGAGCAGCCAGTCGTCGGAATCCTCAGTTCGTCGACGGATGGAACTTGGAAGGTCTGACAGGCAGTAGTCGGAGCGTTTGCTGCGGCGGAGAAATGCGATGTCATGATCTAAATCTACTGTATTCTATTCTGCAGTAGTAGGCCTAATGCTCCAATATGCTCTACCAGTGGAAACTCGAACTTATTAGCCAAATAAATACACTACTTAAATAAGCTCATTTCTGAGGTTTTTTTTCAGCTGCACGACACACCATAGAAAATTTGGCTAATGAAGCTGATGAAGCATTATTTGACAAAATACAGAGTGCGCAACACCTTGTGCAAAGACTGCTGCTAGCTAAACCTAGATAAAAAAATTCCCGTGCATTCAGTTACAGTCTGGCGAAAATGTAGAAATGGGAGAATAATTTTTTTTATTAATTTCCATCACGATATTCTGTGTAATATTACACAACAGCGCATAAAAAGTGGCGCACTGAAATTGACTGAATAATACCCAATAAAAAGTAAACACGTAAAAACTGCAGCGTAACAGACAAAATGCAAACAAAAAATCCATCCGTAATTTGAGGGGTCTAATAAACTTTTAAAAATGGAGGTTTTTGAGGATAGACGGCAACTGAAAGCACACAATGTTTATGCCAGACGATAAAAGCTAAATGACACTTTTCTGAATTACCCAGATGTACACTTAAATTAAAGAATTATAATTTATAAGCCTACCGCGGTGTTTGTTCAAGTTCATTCAGTGAGTTTTTACACGCGACAGCATGTAATGTTTCGCGCGTCTTGGCCATTGTCGAGTTGTCTGTCTGTCCGTCCGCCCGTCCGTCACAACCTTGATCAAAACGGTGCAAGCTTTAAGATCACGAAATCTTCACTGTGGATTGCCCCATCGACTCTAGCTTTAGTGACAAAATTTCGTGCCCTTAGATTAGAAGGTTCCCCTCAAACAAGAGCCGTCAAAGAGGCCTGCCTCTCTTAAAACACGTTATTTTCCGGCTGTTATAACTCTTATAATGTGGAAACGGTTGCAGATAGATACAGACTTGCTGCATTATCTTAACAAGCACTGGTAACGGTTTTTTATATTTGTCAACATCGATGATCTTGAACGACTTTGAACCACTAAAAGAGTGGTTTTGGTAAATTTTTGGCAATTTTTTGGCTGCGGCGCACATTTCAACAGTGAATTTCGATGACCTTGAACGACCTTAAACCCCCAAAAGGGGCTTTTAGTGATTCTTTTTTTTGCAATTTCTGGCTGAAGCGCACATTTTAAGAGTGAATTGCGACGAAATGGCTGGAGATATAGATCAAGACAACATGCGAACGAATTATCAGCATTCAACGTAGATTTCAGCAGTCCAAGTCCCGACCCCTTAGGTTCAAGGAGGCCTGCGCAGGCTGGCGTCAAAGACGGCTACTTCCCTAAAAAGTGGTTATTTTACCATATTGGCTCGTGTAGTTTATAATAACAAGCAATAGTGACAAGCTGTTAGTGGTGTCTACATCGATGACCGTGAATGACCTTAAACCCCCAAAATAGGAGGTTTTAGTGTTTTTTACAATTTGTGGCTGCGGCGCAGATTTCAAGAGTGAACTGCGGCGGAATGGGTGGAAATAAACCAACCAAGGCAACCTGCGAACAGGAACTGGAAGTGCTAGGCTGTCGCGCGTCTCATGAGCTTTACTCAGATTACTTGTTTCTATTCTGTATTTGCTTCCATTTCTTACATAAAGTTCTGTATTGTAATAATCAGTGGCATAACAGTGGTGTAGCCAGAAATGTGAACTGGGGGCCTTCCCTTCTTTACCCTTGCCTTACTCCATTTTTTCCTCTCATCCTTCCCCCTTCCAATCCCCCACTTTTCTTTTTCCCCTTCTTGCCCCTCTCCTTCCTTTTCCTCCCGTCCCTTCCTCTTTCATCGCCTTTCTCTGTCCTCCCTTCCCTTAGAGGTTTTAGAAGTAGGACCCCCTAAATCCAGCTAGGGGATCTGGTGGAGTGCTGTGAGCTCCTTTAGCCGGGAAATCGAATTTGGTGCATTATGGCTACAAAATATGACATCTGGTGCCAACAATTTTAATTATTTCCTTGAAAATAAACTAACCAAATTTAGTGGAGTTCATACGTGTGCTTATGTCTTGTCTGGAAAATGTTTTTTTTGGGGGGGGGAGGAGCTGGGCCCCTTATCCTTTCTTGTCCTTGCCAATGGTAATAATAGGTCCGCATTTAGTAATAATTCTAGTTAATGCAGTTTACCGGTAAGTTGTATAAGAAATATCTTACAAATCAATGTATTAAGTACAACATACTATACAATACAATAAACCTAGAGAATTTGCACTAAAAACTGAGAGATAAACTGTCAGTTTAATCTAGCACATAAACAAAAAATTAAAATGTTTTTAAAGAAAAATAAAATGAGAGATACTGAAAATAGAAATACTGTTAAATGTAAAACTTTAAAAAATCTGGAAAATGACTGAAATAAAGAAAACTAAAATAAGAAAGAAAAAAGTGAAAAAGTAAGAAAAAAGAAACAATGAAAACAAAAACTCAGAAAAAAACTGAAATGAGAAAAAATAAAAACCGTGAGCAGGTCCAAATAGCCGTGGAGTCACGATTGCCCATAGTCACTTCAATGTGAAATTTGTGTTGTGGCATATACATCTGATGTGCAATAAACTGCTTACTTACTTACTAATATTTCCCAAGCGTACAGTGACAATAGCAGTGGCTTCTTGGCTAAATTTTAACTTGCCAGAAAGTATTCAGACAAAAATATTCTTCCAAAAATACAAAATTTGGGGCTGAAAATTCCCCATAATCTTCTCCGTTGGAAATTTGCAGGTGACTGCGGGAAAATTTTACAACTTCCTGCCTGCCCCACTTTCTTAACTTACGACGCCACTTGATACTGCTTGAAGGACATCTCTCTTTCGTTGACTGACAATGTACATGTTTATTTAAAAAATGCAAATACTACAAACAGCAAGCACTTAGATAGCGTCTTTTTAAACAAGAAACAAAGTCTGTCCAAACACACAATAACATACTGACAAACAACTATTTCTATTTTTTTATAAATAGGCTATAGGCATTTTCTGCTTGTCCACAGTTAAATCAGTGTTCTTCAAAGATACACTTACACTTAACTACAATGCTAATAGTGATCAACAATAAGAAATACTAAGGGACACTTTTGCAACAAAATGTACAAAACATAGCGGAATGTAACAAATACGCTGAACATCAGATTACTGCGTAAGATAAAAGGGGTGACAATGTGATCAATATTTCTAGAGTCAGAAGCTCCATTATAACAAAGTGGCCTCACTGTCACTTGTGGCTTAGCAGGTATAACGTAATTGTAGGTAGTAGGTACCTTAATTGTTTCATTGCTACAATTTACCTGTGGACGAAATGTAATCTGTTTCCTCTTTTTGTAAAAGAAAATTTTTCCAGTGAACTGGGAAATAATCAGTAAAATCAGAAGCACTAAAATTCTGTGCCCGTAACTGCACAATGCAGAAAGCAAGAAATTTCTCAGCAAGATGCTTCCATGCCAACAGAGTCTTGTCATCTAAGTGCAGCCACTGCTGGATTTCTTTCAGCCGGTGCTCAATTTTGTGCACATGAGTACTTTGAACAAATGCTTCTGAATTCTTGGAATAACTCACACATGCTGCATGAACTTTTTGTCGAATTGCTCTGACAATAATGTACCACACTGACTTCTTCTTCAGCATGCCAACTGTCCTCCAGTTAGCATCAAGAAAAAACAGAACTTCCCCTTCAACTCCATACCTGGAACGGATGTCTGTCATGTGCTCATCTAAGCAGCCAACTGAAATCAGACTGTATTCAATCGTATTCAGTTCAAAAATTCTTGCCAGTTCGATGCCAGAATTCGGTGGCAGATAACAGAATGAACTGGTTGACTGCAGACAACATGAGGTCCATGCTATAAATTTTAACTCAGCTGCTTTAAGTTCTGATAAATCTTCAACATGCTGATGATGGGGACTTAACAGTTCAAATACCGCTGTACTCCGTGTTACACACAGGAATTCCAACAAATAAACTCGGACATTTTCTGAAAGCCTGTCGAGCATTTCAAGAATACATCTTGCAACTTCATTAGCAACCTGGTATCGCTGCTCATGCAGTGGATACTTATCAAGATCTTTGGAGCTGCGAAACAAAAGATGGACATTTTTTGACCCAGCACAAATATAAATTTCAGTGCCGATGCGACACACTCCAAGATGTGCAGCTTCCCCATTTTGCTTTTTCGTGCATACAATAGCCTCAGCTATATCAAACGGCTGCGTAAAATATCTTTCCCATACGAAATCTGGCCCAGATGTGCGATCATCGTCGTCACCAAGGCCTCCGGTAAATTTTTTCAGAGCGTGAATGACACATATCACTGTCGAGTCACTTTTATGTTGGCAGACTTCAAGAAAACAATTTCCACGGGCTACTTTTTCCCGCAGATCTGGCTGAGAGTCGTACAGCGCATCATCGGGGCCGTGGCGTGCGAAAACCTTAACGTCATGCAGACGACCCGTCGCGCCTGTCGGCAAAATTCCGTCAGGGACATCGACTGTAACGACTTTCAGATCTTTCTTTGAGCGAGCCCACTCCAACCAGTTGGCAGCTTCAGAGTGCAGCGATTCAGCGCTCGTGGCCGAAGAGTCGTTGACGACCCGGAAGATATTGTCCCGCAGCCATTTCAACGCAGGACTTTTCACCGGATCATCGAGCAAACATTCACTCAGTTTTCGTTCAATGTGTTTCTGCATATTCGTGTCTGCGTCAATTCCGCGTTTATGCAATACGGACATTTTACTATTGCACAATCTTCGTGCACCCACGACGCTGTCTATATGGTTTTTATATCTGTGGTATATCTTATCTATGGTGGTGTCTATCTATACCTACGTCCATAACGGACTCGTATCGAAATATAGAACTGGATTTATTTATTCTATGTTTGTTTGTGAGTAAAAATGTTAATTGGTTGATTTATAGGAATAAATCGGAATTAAATTGTTGCCGAAACAGCACATTTTAGCCACATTTTGCTGCTCAGGCTTATTCCCAATTGGCGTCACAAGATGGGTAAATTCTTTCACTGATTGCAGCCAGTGCCGGCGTTAGAGTTGGAGGCCCCCAAATTGAGGCTCCTATAACGGGGGCCTGGGGGCAGCGCCTCCAGCAGGGTCCAGGGGCAGAGCCCCTGGTCAATGAGTCAGGGGGCGGGACGAGTAGAGTTTACTGGGCGCCATAGGAATACACCTAACCCTAACTCCAAACCCAAACCCTACACCTAACCCTGACCCTACACCTAACCCTAATCCTAAACCCTAATCCTAACCCTAACCCTATTGGTAGTTATACGGTATATATGTGAAATAATAGGCGCAATGTATTCCTATG
>Ga0056128_1008326_pt1 | contig 13070 bp, 8 predicted proteins | sample WorMetLIZISLAND2_FD_71113 | JGI IMG/M metagenome (GOLD analysis project Ga0056128, IMG submission 71113) | Marine gutless worms symbiont microbial communities from Max Planck institute for Marine Microbiology, Germany - Olavius geniculatus... ...
TCTGCTATAAATAGATTACGATCCTGTTATGTAAAATGTATGAAACTTTTCTTTAATTGTCCAAAGTATCACAGTGTAACAAATATGTTGTTTGAACTAGAATTGCCTAGTTTTGACACCTTGATATGGAACAGCAAAGCTAGATTTAAGCGAAAGGTGAAAAATTGTTGTAATGGTATTATTTCTCAGCTGAATTTGGTTTTATGGTGTAGGCTTATACGTATTTTACCTTTTTGTGTGTTTTTTCTTTTTTTTCTTTTACTTACCGTGTATATATGTTTGTGTGTGTGTGAGTGTTTTTTGTGTAACTTTGTGTTATTTGTGTTTGCTATGGGTCGTGTTGCCTGAAATAAACCTGTGATGATGTGATTTAAACGTGTGTGTACTGTGTATAATGTTGGTGTTATTCTCTGCAGCTGCCGCAGCGACGATTATGAACATAAAGAATGCAAAAAAGACGTTTGAAGCTCTGGAGAAGAACAATCATTCACAACACCTCGTACAACAGCAGCAGCTACAGCATGCTTGAGTCCCGGACCTGGCTTTGTGGCATTGACTGACTGACTGACTGGGCACGTTGTTGTTGTTGATGATGTATTACTTACTGCAGGGCCAGATTTAGCTCCAGGCAAGCTGGACAGTTACCCAGATGCCTCCACATTCAGGGGGCCTCTTCAGTCCACATAATTTGTTTTTTGTTGTTCTAAACGTGTTTGGAAATGACACAAGTGGCGGTTTTTAGAAATCACTTCAAATTTAATTTTAAATTGTTTGTAGGAAAAGTCTTTGATGTACTCAAAAAGTGGATTTTTCTGCATGGATGACTATAAATGTTCTTGACATTTTTTGACATATCTAAATGTAAGTGCTTCACTATACTAGGCAGTGCACATGGCCCCTCCCATGTCTAAATCCAGCCCTGGCTCACTGTTTGTTGACAGTTGCTTGAATCATACCTGTCGTGTCAAGTCATTGTACGAACTCTGTAGGAAATGCTGCGTATTACATTACGTTGTTCCGCATCTACTGCTCTGCATTTGTTTGCGTTATGTTGGTTTGCTTCAGAGCATGCAGTGGGTGTGGCAGCTCTATGTGTTTGCAGCAGTCCTAGATTACATGTATATGATTTTGAACAAATTGTGATCTATAGTTGCAATCTGAAAATTAGAGACTGCCACAATAGCCAAGTAGATTTCGGCTGCAGTAGAACAGTTTTTGTTGTTTCTCAGTGCAGTGTTGCTTCTTTTATTTTTGCTGGCTGTAATGACATGTTATTGTGCATCTGACACACTTGTGCTCCGTTGGGTGAAATGAAATGACATTTGGCTGGGACACTCGCACTGCCTCAGATTGCATTGTAATTAGAATTTGACCCAGTCTCTCCTGGGAAGGGGTCATTTGGCCTCCACAGAAAACATGTTTATGCTTATGCCACCTAGTACGTAATATATTTTATATTAGGTTGGGCTTACTTGCATAGATGTCATACGGCTTTGCCTACACCTGCTGCTGTTCGTGATGTATACCGAAAAGGCTACTGCCAAGTGTACATTGAATTACTGATGACTGAGAGGTCTAGAAATTTGCTGGATAGTGATAAATGGACTGCAGTGTGTAAGAACTGGAAAATATAAAAGACCCACTTCTCTGCATGTTCCATTTTTATGCGCAACAGCAGCTACTGCTGTAGCGCATCTTAGCCATTGCAATTCTGTCCGTCCGTCTGTCACACGGGTGGATCAGTCAAAAGCGGTGTAAGCTAGAATCACCAAATCTTCACCTTCGGCTGCCTGGAAGACTCTAGTTTCAGGAACCATAAAGCTTTTCCATAAATTCGAAGGGGGTCACCCTGAACTAGGGTGCTAAATGAGAGGAGGGTAGTGAAAATCTGCGACATCCAGCCAATATGGCGTTGCCAGAGCGAGATAGTGGCGCCATCTGGTGAGTACAAGTAAGACACTATAAGCCTACATAATTTAGTTGTAGGGCGTCAGGCGCCATCTGGTGAATGATTATGTTTTACTGGGACTTCTGTGAAACTAGCCAAAAGCCGTATGGATGAGATCTATGGATGAAGTCTATGCATCAAGCGTACATCGCAGAGCTTTACTTGTTTTATTTTTATGTTGTCCTGAATTTCTATGCCTGTTGTAAATATTGATGCTTATTTGCTGATTTCTGCTCTTGACAGTATGGAGCATACACGTTGCATATAGGATTATGTTCTGTGATTCTACACTGTTCATTTATTTTGAAGTTTTGCATTGTTGTGCAGTTGAAAAAATTAGAGCTGTCGAAGCATTAATTTTTTTAACGCATTAATTAATGCGTTATTAACGCACCCAGGCTCGTCGACAGGGAGAGTAGGGGGGTAAGTTATCCCGGGCCCCGCAGCATTTGGACGGCCCTGCCTGTAAAATATAGAAAGTTAAAAACACATTTTAAGCATATAATCAACAATAACTGCCATCATAATTAACACATTATCTATTAGTCTGTCGTCAAAATAATTATTTATATACAGTAGCGATAGAACGACAACTGCAGTTTAGTTACTGGAATTCATTTGATTGTCAAATAAACGTAGTTTAACGGAATATTGGAACTTTTGCTTCACGGAATTAAGTAAATTAGCATAAATTTGCGTATGTGCATTAATTATTTTAACGCACGTTAATTTTTTTAACGCGTGTTAATTTATTAATGCATTAATTTAACAGCTCTAAAATGCATTTAGACCTGGTTCCATGCTATATGTTGAATACTGTGCTTAAAGGAAACATATTTTGAGAGCTTTTCCAGTATTAATTTGTTTGTCATTGGCATCAGCTACAATGACTGTTAAGTCTTAAAGTTGGCAGCTAAGCCGTTTGACCCGCAGAATATGCATGCCCGCTGTTTGAATGGCCATTTTCTAGGTGTTTTTGGGCTAGCTGTTTGCCCAATTGATTTCTGTGTCTGTTTTGCAGAACTTTTTGGGACAGTGTAATAACATGTTTTAGATGTTTTCTTGGTATATTTGCAGTGCAAATTACCGGTACAGTATGCAAGTGAAAGAATTTTGATACCCTTTCGTTATTTGGTAAAACTGTAACTAAATCGGTTGTTTTTTTTGATTCACACGGTAGATCCTGAGTAGCTGAAATCAGTTTCAAAACTGGTATTTAACCACCCGTGATTTTAGTCTCAGGAAAGACCAGTATTCTCAGTAACCTATGTTGTATTAACAGAGTGTAATTGGCAGCAATCACTGTACTTAAATACAACCCATTTCAGGATCAGACTATGTTGCTGTTAATGCAGTATGACGTTGTTATACTGCAAATTATGTTTGGGCTTTCGTGGATAGATTTCTTAATATCACTCAGTAACCCGTATGACATCTGTATGCTGAATGTATGTAAATAATGTATCCTCATACATACTGCAGTGAGTTTTGATTTCTGTTTGCAAGCCCGGTTCAGTCACTGAATGTGTAGAAAAGGTCAAGCGAATGAATTGTTATACGATGACCTATTTGTATACGATGTATTGTTATCAGTTCGTTAATCATTTAAATGTACTGTACATTATATCAGTAATTCTAATTAAGTAATAGTAATTCTGACTTGATACAGTAGTCTGATGTAAACTTATAGTTGCTTAGTTGCAGTTACAAACAGAGCACGTAAGTGGAGTGAGAAACAGCTGGTCTGCTAGAAGTCAGGTTAGCAGATCAGAGAGATAAGCAGGAGTTGGAAAAAAGAGGGGAGCCAAGCACAGAGTGTGGAATCGTTGAGTGAGAATGGAGCAGTGATTGGAGCTCACCGAAATAGGCTTGAGCATCAAGCAGAACTCGTCTCCAAAATGACAAACTAGACTTTGTCAGGCAGGACCTTAAATCTTACAGACTCGTGTAATACAACATGGCACAATTGGCTTCGCTGATATTTTCTGATTAATAACAAACTATTATGCTTGAAGACATTCCCCAAGCACAGGACATTTTCACATAGGCATGGTTGACCGATAATGAGTTTACCATACTATATGTGCAGTAAAAACCCTGTATTCTCTGCCGTAAGTTTATAATAATATTGTAATCTTGTAAGTGTTGTTTCTTGTGTTGTGTTGCTGCATGGCACGTGTGTTGTAGTTTATGCCAAACGAGAGACAAGTTGTCTGGAAAAAACCTGAAAAGTCATCAGGGACTTGGCCAAATGTCAGGGAATGGTCAGGGAATAATCTACTGGAAGATGCTGCAATCTTGTAAATGTTGGCATTGTTTGGTATGCTGGATGACATAGCACACATTGCCGTTGTTTATGATCACAGTTGTGTAGTGTATGCCTGTAGTTATAATGCTGTTGTTTGTAAGTCTTAAGTATGGGAATTAATTTTATTGCTGTCTATTTTTGTTACTGTATTATCAATAAACTGTGTGCATGGCCAGATTGTCATAGGCTTTGGACCTCCTCTGAAATATACAAAATTTATACTAGAAGCAATCTGTTGAGATACTGGTAGTGTCTGCAAAAAATGTCATCACTTCCTCATTCAGCCATGTTTAACATTTCCACAAAATTTTATCAAAATTTAACTCATGTATTAGAGTGGTCTTGGTGAGAAGTCAGCTGCCCCCAAAGCATGATTTTCTTTATCACTTCTCTTTGTCTCACTCAGTCTTTGGTAGGGCTAATTATTAGGTCAGCATGTTAACATGCTATGTGTGAATTGAATAGCCATAGTCAAGTTGGCAAGCTTTCCAGTATATTGCCAGCGTAAATTTATTTAACGTATTTTGTTTGTTTGTTTTTTACCATTGCATAGGTATGGGTTCTATAAGTTTGTGATCCTGGCAGTATCATTATTGCATGCCCTCTAATGTCCAAACTGAACTGAAGTCAACATCAGATTGAGTTCTTTTTCATTTAGTTTATTTTGGTTCAGGTTGCAGATGAACTAATCAGAACTTAAATCGATGCTGAGCTCAGTTCGTTTGCTTGTCCTTCGGTTCATTTCCTTCATAATGGGTTTATCGGTAATGCATCTTCAATTGAGTTGAACTGAACTTGGCATCTGATTCGGTTTATTTTGTTCTACGTTCACTTTTCTTAAGTTTGTTTGCTTAGGACGGGCCAGTGTTTAATGTTTACCATAATGCCGTTGTTGGATGTTGATTGCTGTTGCTGACTGGGTGTCCATCATCTGTATGTCTGTACTCATTTATCATGCTTGGCATTTAAAGTTTTATTAATTAGTTTTGTTTTGTCGTTGACATTTTCAACAGCCTGAATATATGCTGTATTTTTCAGTGTTTTTGTTTCGAGAGCTGTCAATTGCAATTGCTAGCTTAATTCTGTTGTTTACAAAATGTATACAAGTAACAGTATTTATATTAATCCTGATTGGCATTCTTAGTTATGGACATCATGCACGGTGGGCATGCAGTGGTAGACTTGAAATCAAGAAAATGTCAAACACTGATTATCGCAATCGTAAGTTCATGGCATAAAGATACACATTTATGAATGGTGGAACAAATGTGTGTGCAACTCAAAGATGCTTTTTGAGAATCTGTTGCTTGTTGAGTGTTGATGATGATGATGATGATGAAGGACGAATTAACTTTAGCGTGGCGTTAAGTCCTAAGACTACAAGGACACGTAACAATAAGTCTAAACAGTGAAGTCACGTAAAAGTAGTCAGTGCAGTGAAACGTTCAGACGTTGAGTTCAATCAACAATTAACAGCCTGAATATTAACAACACAGAAAATGTATTCTTAACTGAAGTATTTAAGTTAAAACGAGCAGTGCTTATATATTTAAACGAATACTGGAATGCAACAATTTATGTGACAATTGTGTTTGGCTCTTCAAAAATTCAAAACCATTTTGGTACATAAGTAGAGCAAAAATAACAAGAACAACTGATGGCGATTTTCTGACCGCATAAAAGACAATAGTTCTATTATCTTTGTAATTATAAATAATTTATTAATGATTTCAAAATAAATGATTACGATTATAGATTATATTGACAAAACTTATAGAGCTTATAACTTGCTTGTTAAAGAACCACGCCATTTTCAGGTTCTTAGAACTGTTTGAAACCTTTTCCGTGTGATCTCGGTAATAGTTTTAGTTATTTTTAGCGTGTTTTATGAGACGCCTGGAGGTAGTAAGCTGCTGGCTTCACGTCAGTTTTGAGTTTTTCGTAATTGAACCGTATATGTGCTATGCGGCATGTCAACTTAGCCAATCAGAGCATCCTATTCAGGTCACATGACCCACTCATGACGCTGTGCCCTATTGCAGTTGTTTTTGCGGGATTGCGAGGCAGAAAGGAATTGGCAAATTTGTTGATGTTTTTAATTTGTTAGTATTTATCTTTGTTTTACCAGTTAGCAATGGAATCTTTACCAGCCGGCGAAGAAGTGCCTATGGGCACCGTTACCAGTGATGACGCGGTAACTATTAGTCGTACTTTGTTGGTCGAATAATGGTTATAATCAGCGCCAAGCGTTTGGTGCCATGGCCAGTTCGCACGCAGTTGGAAATTGCTATGTGGCTGCCTATTGGTTTCATTGACGTACTGGAGAATGCGACATAATTGTGATTAATCTATTTTCATTTAATCGCACACTGTCGCATCAGATAGGGTCTTTTGTAAGTTGTCATTTGCATTTGTGGTTATTTATGCAAATAACCACTGGGAAGGATTGTACTATATTTGACCGAAGTGATTAGGATCACCGATTGGTGAAAATAAAATTAAAGGTGATTTGGTGATTTTAACCTTTAATTTTATTTTCACCGATCGGTTATCCTAATTAAAGCGATTAAGTTCACCGATTAATAGTAGCCGTGTGAACTAAAATCACCATCAGGGCAATGTAACAGCGATGTTTGCTTATTGCATATTGAAGTCTGGTGCTTGATGTCGATGCGACAAGTTGGAGACAGTCGGTGTTTGAAGTAATATACAGAGTATGAATGTAACACGTCACCGTTTCCGAGTTAACGGTTTCTGTTACGGCTGAATGACCTTCTTCGACCTTGGGTGCATTGATCCGATGATATCTTTTTGCTTCCAGAACAGGCGATCAGTAAGGTTCTAAATGAAATCTACCGATGTCGGGTGCTTTGGATCAGTTATCCGGGTTAGCAATGGAGCATGGATTGGTTATCTCGTTCTGATAGGTAGGTTGTTTGATGCCAGTATAGCGTGCTCCGGTCGCTGCAGAGTGTGGTGAGAGCTTTGCTGGTACCAGCTTTTCAGCAGTGTCTTTATCTTGGTTTTGGCTGTTCTGTGAGTTTTTCTTTCTGGTTATTGCCTGCTTAAATGACTTCCTATATAGGGTACTGCTGTTGCATCTTCCCCATACGTTTAGGCTATCTATCGCAATGGATTGCTGCTGGATATACAGTTGACAGCTTCACCAATCAGTGATTTTGACCTTATTCCTTATTTTCATTGATCAGTGATCTTGTTACAAAGGTTAAAAATGCTGATCGGTGATAATAACTTTTAGCCTAATTTCCACCGATCGATGATTTTAACTTTTTTGCTTATTTCTTCAATCACTGATCGTAACCGGTCCTGTATTTGACAACAATAATAGGTAAAATTTTGTAAATGTTATTTGTTTTTGACAGGCAGTTATTATCTTCTATTAATTATTATTCATTATTACAATTATTATAATGGCTATTTATGGCTTGCGTGTTAGGGGCTTTGGTAAAAAGCAGATCTGCTGATGTTACATCAGAGTTAGGGATGTGGTTAAGATTAGGGGGTTAGGGTTAGGAATATGGTTAGGGGATAGTTAGATTAATAAATTACAGTTTAATTACAGTTGTAGCATCCACAGTCTGCTTTTTACCGTGTAGTCGTGTGTTAAAGTTTAGGGTTTTGCATTACACTTGCTCATGGGGTCGCTGTTGGAATTAGATAGCCTTGACTTTATTGATGACAGTGTGTGATACTGAAAGGGATAAATAAGTAATGTCATTTGTTTTGCAGCCAAAAGAAGAGCCAGAAGCTGTTGAAAATGACACAGACAACACAGATGCTCCCACTGCAAAGAAAGTGAAGCTTGATGAAGCTGAGGTCAGTTAGAGAAATTTGGCAGGGGGGTCGCTAAATTTTGTGCTGTCGGAAAATTTTTCAAAAGCTGTTGTCAAAAAGTTTTTGTTCAAAAATGCTCGATTTCATCTGTAAAACTTTGTCTTGGGAAAATTTAGGGGCAGAATTCAAATTTGTTGCACCCATAATCTCCTCTCCTCAGACAACATGAACCCGTATCAGACATCCTTATCTTTACTGTAATGGCAGCTGTTTGATCAGATGTAGTAGTGTATGCAATAGCTAGGGAAAATTGTTATTTTGTGTGATGTTTGTGTAGGCCAGTATGTGTACTGCACATGTAAGACATATGTTGTTCTTTATTTGATGAGTGATTGCTGTAACTGAACAAAAAAAATTGTCTGCTTACATGTGATTTTTTAGTATCGTTATATATTACCAGTACTCAAACTGTAATCAGTCACAGGATTGTTTTTTTATTTTCTACTTATCTATACCAGTACATCTGTCATATTTCTCAGATGTTGAAATGGGAAAATTGTGAATTAAGGCTTCAAAATATTTTTTCCGAGCTGCGTTGTATTTTCTGCTGCAATTTGAGGGAATTGTGTCTCCTGTGAGTTTGTTCAGAGCGCTAGCTTAAAAACTTGCCTGCTGCGTATTGCCTTCATCTTCTGGCTTGTTCGTTAATACTGAATTGTTTCTTGTTGCTGTAGAGTGCTCTGGTAGAAAAGAAACGAAGGGGCGGTTACCAAAAACACAAGAAGATTGACACAACCCTCATGGAGGAAGGTACCAGCATTGCACAGTATTATCGATAACAGTTCCACTGTATCATAATTATCTTGTAGGGAATTGCTGACTTCCTCATGTTTGTTGTGAGAATTGATAGCTGTGTGGCTGTGAATGTGTTCTTTGAGTATTATAAATTAGGTGATCTAATTAAAAAAATTTTTTCCTTTGAGTTACAGCTGACTGATGTGAAATTGACCATGACCTGTCTGTCTGAAAAGAGGATTAAAAAGTTGGAAGTTGTGAAGGACTTCTTCGCAGCATTGCTTTCAAGAGCTACTCGCTTAATTAGTTTGCTGCTATTTATGAAACTTGACATGTCATGTCTTTATAATAATGACATTTCTGTACTGTTGTATTGATTATTGACTTTTTGCAGCACGTGCTGCTTATGGCGAGCTGGATGCATCCGAAGGTAGGCGCTTGAGAAAGCGGCCAGAACCAAAGCAACCGCCGCCAAAGAAAGCTAGCCCAGTGAGTTCTTGCTCATATGTAAAAGCATCAGATACATGTGTTAAGGAAAAAATCAAAATAATTAATTTACTTAGTATGTAAAAAAATTGTTATTTATGACGTTTTATTGACTAAGAGAAATAATAGCCAGAGTAGTCTGTTGTAACTAATTAATTATAATTAGCATTTGGTGTAACATATTGGACCTGGTGTAAGTTGTTTACTTTACCGGTAAGTGACTGTTCATAAAATTCTGATATTCTGCTCAGACACTTGCACTATTTTATTGACCATTTTCCAGGTAAGTTTTGTTAGCCAGACTTTGCTTTGATTTTCTTAAATTTGTCAATCATCATGCTCCCTTTTGGAGACTCTCAGAAGCTGTCATAAATTGCAGAAAAACAATTTGAATGTTACCGGTATGTTTGTTGTTGTGTCGCTTCATCTATTGAAGTCATGCCCAGTTCTCATGCATAGTTCATGTTTTGACAATTTTACTGTAGTAGCCTATCATGGTGATCGCTAAAGAATTTTTGCAGCAATCATTTGACCACTAGTTTCGAATGCAGTCTGCGTTTTAGGTTACCCAGTCAGCTGTGTATAGTATTCTTTCTCTGTTTACAGGTTTCTTTCGCATTCCTGAAAGTCCTGGAATTTTTTCATTATATTCAGCAGCATAAGCACTTTAAACATATGGGTCACATGAAGATGCAGCTTTTGATGAAAAGACATCTACTTGTAAATTAATATGTTGGCACTATTTTAATATGCTTTTAACTTGATTGCATGCAGTTTTACACTTAGCAACATATCACGTAATGTATAATAGTATGAACTAATGTCAACATTTAGTGCTCGAACGTTAATGTTGGCAGTCCTTGAAACCCTTTGAAAAGTCTTTGAATTTTTGTTTTATGGCTACAGTGTGCATTGGGCCGAACTGATATGGCCTCAGCGCTGGGCAGGTGTAACAGCCTGTTCTCCCCAGAGGTAAGGTAAGGACTACACTGGGAACCCTGTGGCTACTGGCACCCATTCTGTTGTTTGTCCAGAAACAACCGTCAACATCAAAGCGGGGCAGAAAGAAGAAAGTTGTCGAGGAGGAGGTAAAGGAGGAAGATGAAGCAAAGCCAGAAGATAACAAAGAGGAGGAATCAGGGAATGAGCCGGCAGCAAAACCAGCCGATGACACTACGGATGACACAACTGAGCATGACACGGCTGATGTAAAGGAAACTCCGGAAGAGTCGGCTTCAGCGGAAATGAAAGATGACGAACCCCCGGTTATGACACAATCCGAACAAAGGCTAGTAGCTACAAGGCATGCAATTATTAGGGCTGATGATGATTATCAAATTGTTAATAGTTGTTTTTAATTATCATTACTTTCAATTAAAATAAAGTCATTGTTCATCCTGTTTAGCAATGTTATCAGCTGACAGCTCATAAAAATGCTCGAGACTTCTTGGTGTTAGTTTTATACAATAAATGAAGCCATGTAGACAGATGAAGAATGTTTCTCTGCGACCATCGCAACTTATGAACAGCTATGCTTAAATTGTTAAAATTTTGCCTGAACAGGTATCTTGGCAGATAAAAGCACTCTTTTCAATTTCAAGGTCATAGTTCAAACGTCAAGGTCACTGGACCAGAGTACTTTGCTATTGCAAGATAAGACCTCCATGCTGATGTAGCTGCTGCTAGAGGGTCTGGCCTAGGCTATAGGCTGATGCTGGCGACATTGCTGAAAATATTGCAGTGTACCACGTCAGCTACCACAGACTGCTTAACCTATGCAAGGCCTGACAGTTTAGTTTAGCTTTATGTCTTTTGTCACAGGCCTGAGTCTGAACCTTCTCTCAGCACAGAGCCATCAGTTGCCACAGAGTCGGTCGCTTCAGCAGCAGAGGTTGTCATGGCATCAGAAAAACCAGAACAAGCCGAGGAGCAGAAAACCCCAACCCCGACAACCATGGAGCAACCTGAGTTGACGACAGAATCTAGCGCAGTGTCATCGGCAGCAGTGTCATCGGAATAATTGTCTATGACGACTCTTGCCGAGACTGATTTATAATCAGTCCTTTGCTGTCTTTGTTGCTGTGGATTCCGATATGTTCATGCCATTGATCTGCAAAAATTTGAGCTCCAACAAAGTACTAGACCAAAAGCAGTTAAAGTGTCAATAATGGCGGTTGGTACTTTTAGCGCACTGATAGTTATATTTATCCAGGCTTATGAACTAATAATTGCATAATTTAAAAACTCAAAAAAGTCAATTATCACACACATCCACCAAGTTTTTTTTGAGCATGTTTATTTGACAGTTTGACTGAAAAATTCATGAAAGTTCAATAAATCCGAAAAATGCATGTGTGGCTTTATGTGAAAAAAATGTTTTTTCATATTCTGCTGTGATGCCTCATTGCATTAGATCTTGGGTCATTTCTGGTGGCAGAATTAATGGCGCAAAAACGTCAACGAGTGTACAGTAGTTTGGAGATCAACTCATGCAGGCAGCTAGCTGGCTGATGGATAACATGTACAGAAGCTGAACTCGATTGATTGTTATATCATTGTACTAGGACTGCGATCGATTAAATAATTTTACTTGATTAATTTTGGAAAAAATGAGTCAATTTAGATTAACTTTTGTATCAACCAGAAGACCAAAAGCTGCAGAATTCAACTACTGCTGGTTGCTGTTATCTTTTGCGAACCACTAAATGAGCAGATTAGTGATGTTTTTAGTCTAATAAATGTTTTCATCGATTACTTTATGATTAATCGATTAATTAATCATTAATTTCCGCAGCCCTACATTGTAGCATTAAACATGTGTATGCATATTGCGTAGTGCAACGGTGCACAAGCTCTGTGGTAACAGACTGTCATCTTTTCCACATTGTACAAAAGAAAAATGACAAGAAAACTAAAATAAATATACTTTTGCTTTGCTAAGCTTTAGCAAGTTGGTATTTTTTGTGCTTGTGTAATAGTACAGTATGAGTTTTAAAATAATGGTAGTTCTCTAATCTTTTTTTGTACTCCTGGAATCTAAACCAACCGTGTCCAATGTCTGGTAACAATATTTAACTTAAACTGATAGTTTGCATTATGCCCATTTTTGAACTGTGCATTTATTTGTTCCATAATGTTTCTGGACATATCATTCTGCTGATAAATGCTGCAGTTATGCCCTGATCTGGCTTTCAAGACCACAGTTAATGGCCTTATTCTGGAAGAGTTTGTGCACCCTTGCTCTCAACCATGCAATGCTGTTGTGTTGCAGTTGGTTGATTTGGCAGCTTTTTGTTTCACTCATGGTAATCGGGTTTTTTCAAAATGAAGTGATGCGTGGTGACCATTGAACCAAAAAACCTGTGAATGTTTGGAAATTTGACAACTGTCATAGAATATTCAGATAATTAGGGATGTGACGAAGTTCGTATTCGCATTCGACAACATGCGAATATTCGGCAAATTTACAGCTATTCGATATTCAACGAATAGTTGGGGGAGTTTCTGGTGAATACGAATATTTTATTTTATTCAACTTGATTGAAGTTTATTGAATTTTAGATAGGAAATACTGCCAATGAAGAGAACACAGCACTCTGGATGTTTCATTTTCTTAATTGAACTGAATTGGCTGAACTTTGCCTTAGATACCGGTGCTGATTTTCACTGACTGAACACTGAACAACTATATTTGGATGTTTTGCTTTATTCAAATACTGGTATAGAGAAGTTTTCTTG